>JAABUZ0100000069.1_pt1 | contig 239415 bp, 191 predicted proteins | sample 5562091 | NCBI WGS metagenome assembly JAABUZ01 (sample SAMN12813069, study PRJNA571459) | rock metagenome | isolation source: Antarctica rocks | place: Antarctica: Victoria Land, Linnaeus Terrace sud | collected 2015-12-21
CATGAGCACTTGCCGTTGCCTGTCCTCCTCCAACACCCACTCAAAAGCTGTCATCCTGAGCGTAGTCGAAGGACCTGCATGAGCACTTGCCGTTGCCTGTCCTCCTCCAACACCCACCCAAAAGCTGTCATCCTGAGCGTAGTCGAAGGACCTGCATGAGCACTTGCCGTTGCCTGTCCTCCTCCAGCACCCACCAAAAACCGTGGCCTTGAGCGAAACCGAATGAGCGAATGACCTGCGTTAGCCTTTGCCGTTGCCTGTCCTTCTCCACCACTCGCAACTTCTGTCATCTAAACCAAGACAGCGTTTCAACTCCCCGCCAGATCCCGAGGCTCCAGTTCATCCTCCTCATCCATCTCATCAGAGTCCTCATCCGAACCGTCGTCCTCACTCAGAATAGGCTCGACCTCCGTATCAAGCGCGCTCACCGGCTCGCCCTCACCGGCATTGTCCGTGGCTGACCGCAGCGCCTCGCTGCTGGCGTGCTCCGTCGGATTGCTGGGCCCTCCATCGAACGTAGCTGTGGCATCCGCCCCGATCGTGCGGATCGGATCATCGAAATCTTCACTCGGCTGGGTCATCGTTCCTCCTTGAGTAGTTCTGATCCCTTGGATGCCGGATCCATCGAAAAAAGTCACCGACTTCGCCGGACGGTGTGCATCCAAGAAAGCAGATGCGATCCCGCAGTAGGCGCATCCTCACGAAAGGAAACAACAGATGCGAAGACTAATTGTATGGGCAACCGTCCTCTCCGGAGCCGCAGCGGCCTACCTGATGTACCGTCGCGGAGAGTCCCTTGGAACAATCGCGAAAAACACAATCTCCAACCCCATCGGCACCTTCGCGTCGGAAGTCCGAAACGCAATGTAGCTCTGCGTTCCCGTATAAGCTTGCGCTCACACAAACGGGGCCACGGTTCGATATCGTGAAAACGCGATAGGCGCCATAGGGCGCGTACCGTCTTCCGCGCATCCCATACGCAAGAGGGAAATTATGGATAAGAAACAGTTCCACTGTAAGGACGTAGGCTACGACTGCGAGTGGCATCTTGAAGGCAATAGCGAAGAAGAGATGCTCCCCATCATTGAAGACCACGCCGCGAAGGTCCACAATCTCACCCACTTCAAAGGGGAAGCTGTTGAGCATGTAAAAGCCGCCATTCGCCACAACAGCGAGCAAACTGCTTAGCCCTCACCTATTACTCAATAATCCATCTCTTTACGCTTCTTCATAAACCGGCATGCTGAGCAGGGGTGCGGCTGCATTCGAAGTCCGCTGTTGCTCTTGCACATGCATCCGTCTGACCTCCCACCAGAAACTGTCATCCTGAGCGCATCCTAAGCATTTGAAGAACCTGCGTTTAGCGCTTGCTATTGCCTGTACTCTTCCACCCTAGAACCTGTCATCCTGAGCGAAGGGCGCACCCGGACCTACGTTTGTAGGTGCCATGTGCACCTGCACTACCGCTCCGCCAACTCCTGCTCCATCGCCTGCCTGGTATCTGGCTGAGCCGCAACAGCGCACCCCCGCGCTTCAGTTCGTCGGCGGACCCGGGCAACGCGAAGGGTCCCTATGACCCGAAGAGCTCCACCCCCGCGGAGCAAACCTGTCATCCTGAGCTGCACATGCCACCCATCTCTACGGAATCGGAATCTTCACCGGCAGCCGAATTACAATCCCGGTGCTGAAATTCAACAGCCGCGAAGCCGGAAACGTGCTCGAAGCCCCCGTCACCGCGGGCGTATTGATCGTCTGCAGAGAGCTATACCCGATCTCGATCACGCGAAAGTCCACCAGCTTGCCCAGCGGATAGTCCAGCCCCGCCACCGCCCCGTACTCGACCTTATTCTGATACACCGGATTGGTCGCCGCCCTGGTCCCGCCGACCCCCGCCAGCACTTCCGCATACGGCCTCACCGGAATAGCCACCGGATGGAAGCTCACCCGGCCGCCCACCATGAAGCTGTTCAAATGAGCGTTTCCGCCCTTCTGAATACTGCCGCGCACATCCACCCCCACATCCACCAGCGACGCATGCACGAGATCGTCGTAGACCCCGATCCCCACCCCGGAAAACAGCCGTGAGGTCGAGTTCGCGCCATAAAACGTAAACACGCCCTGATCCGACCTCGAATTACTCGCATACGTGAAGACCGGCGTCGCATAGATGCCGATCTGGGCGGAGGCCGCGCCGGTAACGAAAAGAAGACCGGCAACAAGGACAAGCAGACGCAATTTCATGAATGAATCCTGCATTCTTGATCAAGCTGAAAAAGGGATAAACGGAGATGCCGAAGCCAGGCTGGCGAAGCGAACGAATCGAGCGCTCCCTTGGCATGGCGAAACAGAGGACCCGGCCGCGAAAGACGAACATGCAACTGCATCCCCCTATGATAAACGCCGATAAACTCCATGAGCCCTGCCATTTCACCCCTCACCGCGAACACCGTCATCTCAGCCGGAGCCCTAAGCGAAGTCGAATGGGCGCAGTGAAGAGCCCCGCATGCGCCCTTACCCTTGCCTGCCCTCCATCTATCCACCCCAAACATCTGTCATCCTGACCCTGAGCGTAGCCGAATGGGCGAAGGACATGCGCACTTGACTATGCCGTTGCTCCCTCCTCCCACCCGTACAAACCTTCGTCATCTCTACCGGAGCGCAGCGCAGTGGAGACCCCCGCATTCCCCGCCGTTGCCCTTGCTTTTACCTCTTCTCCCCCGCCTCCCACACACCACACCCAGACCGCCCGTCTACAGAAAAGCATCGCCATCCCCCAAAACTCAATCTGAATACGAACAGGAGCTTGAATGGCTGGAGAGCCCGCGCACGACGAGCGGTGGAGACCGATTGCAAATCCGTGGTTCATCGCCGCTACGGTCGCGCTCGCCGCGTTCATGGAGGTCCTCGACACCTCCATCGCCAACGTTGCCCTTCCCCACATCGCCGGCAATCTCGGTGCCTCGACCGACCAGGGAACCTGGGTCCTCACCAGCTACCTCGTCTCGAACGCCATCATCCTTCCCGTCGGCGCCTGGGCGTCGTCCGTCATCGGCCGGCGCAACTTCTTCATGCTTTGCATCGTCATCTTCACGGTCTCGAGCTTTCTCTGCGGCATCGCGCCCACGCTTCCCATCCTGCTCGTCTGCCGCGTCTTCCAGGGCATCGGCGGCGGCGGCCTTCAGCCCATGGCCCAGGCCATCATGGCCGACTCCTTTGAAGAGAAGAAACGCGGCCAGGCCTTCGCCCTCTACGGTCTCGTCGCCGTCCTCGCCCCCTCCATCGGCCCTACCATCGGCGGCTGGATCACAGACAACTACTCCTGGCGCTGGATCTTCTACATCAACATTCCCGTAGGCATCCTCGCCCTCGCCCTCACCTCGCGTCTGGTGCAGGACCCGCCCTGGATCAAGGCCGACCGCAAGAACCTCCTCAACCTCGACTACATCGGCCTCGGCCTGCTCACCGTCGCCATGGGCGGTCTCCAGATCGCGCTCGACAAGGGCGAAGAGAACGACTGGTTCGCCTCAAACTTCATCCGCTTCTTCGCATTCCTGTTCGTCGTTGGCATCATCGGCCTTATCTGGTGGGAGCTCCGGACCAAAGCCCCCATCATGAACCTGCGCCTCTTCAAGTTCAAGAACTTCGCCATCTGCTGCCTGCTCATGATGCTCGTCGGCGGTGTCCTCAACGCCGCCACCGTGCTCCAGCCGCAGTTCCTCCAGCAGCTCCTCGGCTACACCGCGACCAACGCCGGCATGGCCCTCACCGCCGGCGGCATCGCCCTCGTCATCGTCATGCCGCTCGCCGGCATCGCCACCGGCAAATTTGCCGCGCGCAATCTCGCCGCCCTCGGCTTCGCCTTCTTCGCCGTCGCCTACTACTACGTCTCCACCCACATCACGCTCGACATGAGCTTCGGCGAAGCGTCCTTCCTCCGCGTCCTCCAGATGGTCCCGATCCCCTTCTGCTTCATCGCCATCACCAACGCCGCGTACGTCGGCCTCCCCCGCGAGGCGTCGAATCAGGTCTCCGGCCTCATCAACTTCGTCCGCAACGTCGGCGGCAGCATCTTCATCGCCGTCACCGGTGCCCTCGTCACCAATCGCTCCCTCTTCCACCAGGCCCGCCTCGCCGACCACATGCAGCCCGTCAATCCCAACTACGCCGGCACCATCCACTCGCTCAGCAGCATGTTCGGAGGCGGAGTCCAGGGCTCCACCATGGCCAACGCCACCCTCTACCAGCAACTCAACCAGCAAGCCTCTGCCATGGGCTACCAGGACGTCTACCGGATGCTCTGCTGGATGTCGATCTTCATGGTCGGCTGTGCCTTCCTGCTCAGCAAGAACCGCCCCGGCCAGGGCGCCCCCGCCGGCGAAGCCGCCCACTAGCGCACTCGCTGCCTTTCCGCGAATTCACTCCTGCAGCTCCACCCTCCGGAGCAAAGCCGGACCCAGGGAACGTCAGAACCTTCCCGTTCATCGAGAGATGCAGCGCAAACTCGGACTTCGAGGAAAAGCTAATCACCAGGTGCTGAATAGACGACAGGTTCTTCTCGTTGCTGTTCGGCACCTCAATCCAGTGACCATCACTCGAGCTCAGCCGCTGCAGCTGCTGTTGCAGCAATCCACCCACCACAAACCTGTAATCCTGAGCGAAGGCACAGCAAACATCTGTCATCCTGAGGAAGCCGAGGGACCTGCATTGACCCTTGCGCTTGCTCTTGCTTTGCCGGCACAGCAAACATCTGTCATCCTGAGCACAGCCGAAGGACCTGCATTGGCCCTTGCGCTTGCTTTCCCGGCGCCGAACCCTGTCATCCCGAGCGAAGGGCGCAGCCGCAGCCGGAGGGACCTGCACGGCCCTTGCTCCTGGGCGCACCCACAAGCACCCCAGACGCAATAAACCCCGCCACCAGGACGGGGTCTCTGCCACAGCCACATCTACTTCTTGCGCTTCTGCAACTCCGGAGCAGCCTCCGCCTCATCTTCCTCACTCTTCCGCTTCGACTCAGCCTCTTCCGCGTCCTCCGGCTCATCTGAATCTTCTTCCTCATCAGCATCATCTTCAGATCCCGCCTGCTTCAGCAGCGTCTTCGAGCTCGTCAGCAGCGTCTTGCCCGCAGTCTGCTCCTCATTCAAAGTCTGCGTCAACAGGCCGGCGATCTCCTTCTGGCCAAGCTCCTTCGCGATCCCGATCGCCGCCGTATAACCCGCAATCTCGTAGTGCTCCACACGCAGCGCCGCCCCGATCAATTGCACATCCTTCACCGCGCCCTCTTCATCGCTCTCGATCGCTTCCTTGCCTTCTGCGACCACGCCCTCCATGCCATTGCAGTGCTGTCCCGTAGGCTTCTTCCCCAGGATCTGGAACGCTTGCTTCAACCGCTCCACCTGGCCCTTGGTCTCCTCCAGGTGCTTCACGATCGCCGCCTTCAGCTCGGCGTCCGAGCAGGCCTTCGCCATCTTTGGCAACGCCTTCACCAGTTGATTCTCCGCGCTATAAAGATCCCGCATCTCTTCGATGAACACATCCTGCAGACTCATAAACTCTCCTTGAAGTGGCAAACTTGTTCCATCCAAGTCAGAGTAGGAGATCAGTGCGCCAGTTGGCTAGGGCATGCGGAATAAGCGACACCTCTCACGACTCCCTCACCCAGGCCACACGCAACCCTCGTCATCTCGACCCTGAGCGGAGTCGAACGTGCGGCGCAACCTGCCGCACCACACACCCGCTCTCTGAGGGACTCAATCTCCAGTAAGAGCCTGGGCCTAAATCTGTTCTGAATCTGATGATCTCGCTTTATCCGGACTGTCATGCGATAGTGCATCGTACGAGGGCTGTGTTGTCGGCCAAACCTCCGCTTTACTAAAGCTATGGCGAGAGCAGCACCTAACGGAGCCGATCCCGGCTACCACCGAAAGGATTTCTGGAATTCGATTGCAGCAGGTAAGTTCCCGGAGTGGGGGTTCTATATTCAGGCTTTCGATGAAGACTTCGCGAAAAGGTTTGACTTCGATGTGCTCGATGCAACCAAGTTGATTCCAGAAGAGATCCTGCCTCTTCGTCCCGTTGGCAGGATGGTTCTTGACCGTAATCCCGACAACTTCTTTGCTGAAACGGAACAGGTCGCCTACTGTCCCACCCATATCGTTCCCGGTATCGATTTCACGAACGACCCAACCATCCGCGCTAAAGCGCATCCTCTACCGGGCGCAACTGAAACCCGTTCGTCTCCGGCCCAAAGTACCGAGTTCGCATCCAGAACGCCACATTGACCAAACCAATCAGCGCAGGAACCTCAATGAGCGGACCAACCACGCCAACGAAGGCCTCTCCCGAGTTCAAGCCGAAGACCGCGACGGCGACAGCAATTGCCAGCTCGAAATTGTTCCCTGCGGCGGTAAAGGAGAGCGTTGCAGACTGAGCGTAGTTCGCGCCCAGCCGCTTGCCCATCCAGAAGCTGACCAGGAACATGATGAGGAAGTAGATGACCAGCGGAACGGCAATCTTCACCACATCGAGCGGAAGGCGCACGATCAGATCGCCCTTGAGCGAGAACATGACCAGGATTGTGAACAGCAAGGCGCCGAGGGTAAGAGGGCTGATGCGCGGGATGAAACGCGTCCGATACCACTCTTCTCCCTTGAGCCGGATGAGAACGAAGCGAGTCAGGAATCCAGCGACAAACGGAACGCCGAGGTAAAGGCCCACGCTCTTAGCGATCTGGCCGATGCCGATCTGGACGACACTTCCTTCCAGACCGAACCACTTGGGCAGTACCGTCAGGAACGCCCACGCATAAAGGCTGTAAAAGAGCACCTGAAAGACGCTGTTGATAGCCACCAGACCCGCAACGTAGTCCGTATCGCCCTCCGCCAGTTCGTTCCAGACCAGCACCATCGCAATGCAGCGGGCGATGCCGATCAGGATCAGGCCGCGCATGTAGGCCGGTTCGCCACGCAGGAAGACGATGGCGAGTAGGAACATCAGAACCGGGCCGATGAGCCAGTTCTGCACGAGCGACAGGCCGAGGACGCGCTTGTTGCGAAAAACCTCGCCCAGCTTTTCGTAGCGCACTTTAGCCAGGGGCGGAAACATCATGATGATGAGACCGATGGCGATAGGGATATTCGTCGTGCCGGTCTGAAAGCGGTTGACGAAGCTAGCCGACGATGGAACGAAGTGGCCAATTGCAACGCCAATCGCCATGGCGAGAAAGATCCAAAGAGTCAGGAACCGGTCAAGAAACGAGAGCTTCTTGCGGGCGGCGGGAGCGCAAATCTGCCCTTGCGTGTAAGGAGCGGTGGACATTAGCTGACCTCATAAAAGTCTTCTTGACTCGTTGTAGGGACGGGTGCGCCGTCAAGCAGCGCGTACTTCGAAGGCGAGCAGCACGCTTTGGTGAGCCGCGTCCGGTCGGCCTGCATCGACTTTTCCTCTTTCAGCCAGCCAAGCGTCTGTTTCAGGATTTGCGCCGCTCCGATGTGTGGCGGCATGACGATGCGGTAATGCATCCACTTTCCTTCCCGTCGCGCCGCGACGATCCCCGCACTGCGGAGATAAGCCAGATGCCTTGAAATCTTGGGTTGAGGACCGCCCAGAATCTCTACGAAATAGCAGACACAAATCTCCTGTTCTCCCATAAGGTTCAGGAGCCGCAGCCGTGTGTTATCCCCAAGAGCCTGGAAGAACCGTTCGACGTTGAACGTCTGTTTAGCCATGCCTTATGTATACGCATTGACGAATGCATACGCAAGCCATATAGTCGCCTAAGCAGATGTGAGGAGGCAGTTATGACAGAGCAGCTACTAGAGTCAGTAAAGTCGAAGTATGGGGGCAGTCGCAGAGAGCACCTTGTCGAACAACCATGCAGGAGTGCAGGCCGTCGCGGAAGCGTTCGGCTATACCGCCGAGGAACTAACCTCAATTCCAGCCGAGGCGAACATGGGCCTCTCCTGCGGCAATCCCACAGCGACCGCGCATTTGAGGCCGGGTGAGGTGGTAGTCGATCTTGGCTCGGGTGGTGGTTTAGACGTGTTCCTGGCGGCGAAGATGGTTGGGCCGAAGGGCCGTGCCATCGGCATCGATATGACCATGGCCATGATTGAGCGCGCGCAGGCGAATGCTCAGGCTGGCGGCTACACCAATGTCGAGTTCTACCAGTCCACCATCGACCACATCCCGCTCCCCGCCGCATCGGTCGATTGCGTTATCTCAAATTGCGTTCTTAACCTCGCACCCGATAAACCAGCAGTTTTTCGTGAGATCGCCCGCGTTCTCAAGCCGGGCGGACGTGTCGCCGTCAGCGACATCGCCCTCAAACACGAGCTTCCCGAAGCTGTCGCGCAAAGCATGGCCGCCTACGTCGGATGCATCGCTGGAGCCATCAAGATTGATGACTACAAGGGCGGGCTGCTTGCCGCCGGATTCGAGCACGTCGAGATCGTAGACAGCGGTGCGGACCTGAACGCCTACGCCAAGGTGGAGAACCAGGCCGGTTGCTGCTCTCCGTCCATGGGCGAGGTCGAACCGAACCCCGCGAACCCGCTCCAGGTGATCGAAGCGGCCTGCTGCACTCCCCCCTCCCTGCACGAAGAGCTGACCATGCTGCTTTCGCAGCACGACATCAACGCAGCCGCAGCCAGCGTAAAGGTCTACGCGATCAAGCCTCACACAACCGAGCCAAAAACCTGCTGCGGCCCAACCTGCTGCGCGTAACAGCGTCCACCGCACCCGACCTGAAGCCAAGGAGATGTCATGCCGCACTACAACGTCCTTTTTCTTTGCACCGGCAACTCAGCGCGTTCGATCATGGCCGAAGCACTGATGAACCGTAAATCAAGAGGGAACTTCACCGCGTACAGTGCGGGCAGTCATCCCACCGGAGAGGTTCGGCCCGAAGCTCTCCGGTTGCTTGAAAAGGCTGGCTTGGATGCCGCGAATGCACGGAGCAAATCGTGGGACGAGTTCTCTAAAGCGGACTCGCCCCACCTCAGCTTCGTGTTTACCGTCTGCGACAATGCCGCACAGGAGGTTTGCCCCTTCTGGCCAGGGCAGCCGATGACGGCGCATTGGGGCATCCCGGACCCAGCCGTCGTGCAAGGAACACCCGAAGAAATTGACCGAGCCTTCAGCCAGGCATTCCAGGCCCTCGACCGGCGTATCGGCCTATTCCTCTGTCTGCCGTTCGCTACGCTCGACACGGTTGCGCTACAGAAAAAGCTCGACGACATTGGAAAGACTTAGGCCGCGCCATGCAGTTCTCATCATCGGTGGAAGCAACGCACGGATCAGCACAGCCCCTCCGCCCGTGGAAACCAATCCAGATGGCAAGCCAGGCACGAACCTCGCACTGACCACATGAAAGGAACACGATGCTTAAGGTGATTTTCGCCTGTGTCCACAACGCGGGTCGCTCTCAGATGGCCGCCGCTTTCTTCAACAAGCTTGCCGATCAGACGCAGGCAAAAGCGATCTCCGCAGGAACAGAGCCGGGGTTGCGTGTGCATCCCGAGGTTCTGGCCGTGATGCAGGAGGTTGGAATCGACCTCACCAACGCCAAACCTCAGAAGTTGACCCAGGAGCTTGCGAGTGATGCTGCATTGCTCATCACCATGGGGTGCGGCGATAAATGCCCCTACGTCCCCGGCCTGCGTCGGGATGACTGGCCACTTAACGATCCGAAAAGATTGCCTACGGAAGAGGTACGGAGGATTCGCGACGACATCAGAAGCCGTGTTGAGACGCTAGTCAACAGCGAAGGTTGTTCGCTTCTCTAATCGAGCGATCCACTTCCGCTAGCTGCTTTCCTTTGTCTGAGATCGCGCGCATTGCTTACCAGATCGGCTTCTAACGTCGTTGTACTCGCGCATCGCTTGTCCTCGCTTAAGTGAGGCATAACTTAGCCCTTTAGCCACCTTATGACCTATTTGACAAGCCTAAGCGGCAGATCGTCGTCAGATGCGCATGGGCATCAGGATGTACCGGTACTTCACGTCCTCATTGCCATCCTCGGGCCGCATCTGCCCCGCACTCTGCGCATCCTTGAACTCAAGCCGCACCTCGCCCGCGTTCCCGATCGCCTTCAGAAAATCGATCAGGTACTGGCTGTTAAACCCCACCACCAGCGGATCGTAGTTATACGGTGTCTCGATCGTATCTTCTGATTCGCCCGCATCGGTCGAGGACGAAGACAGCTTCAGTTCATTCTGCTCCAGCCGGATCTTGATCGCCCCCGACCGCTCGTCCGCAAACTGCGCCACCCGCTGGATCGCCGCCATCAGGTCCTCCGAGCGGACGATCACGAACTTGGTGTTGTCCCGCGGCAGCACCGCCTCATAGTTCGGGAACTGACCCGTCAGCTTGCGGCTCGTCAGCACCCGCCCGCCCACCCGGAAGAAAAGCGTCTGCTCGTCGTCCGCGAATTCGAGCGTCTCCGCATCCGTCGATCCCAGCAGCGAACTCAGCTCGCTCAGCGCCTTTCGCGGAATCAGCGTCTTCTTCTCACCCGAGATCCCGTCCAGCGTCTCGCCCAGCTTCTCAATGTGAGCGAGCCGATGCCCATCCGTCGCCACCATCGCCATCGACTCGGCCTTCAGGACCAGCAGCGCCCCGTTCAGCGTGTACCGGCTCTCTTCATTCGAGATGGAAAAGATTGTCTTCGACACCATGTTCTTCAGCGCCGAGACCGAGATCTTTACCCCGCCCGTCGCCGGGAACTCCGCCACCTGCGGAAAGTTCGCCCGCGCCATCCCCACCATCTTCGTATTCGACCGCCCCGCCCGGATCTGCACCCAGTGGTTGTCCATCAGCTTGATCGAGATATCGCCCTCAGGCAGCAGCTTGATGTAGTCGTACAGCTTCCGCGCCGGGATCGTGCACGCCCCCGGCTTCTTCACCTTCGCCGCGCAGCTCGTCCTGAGGCTCTGGTCCAGATCGGTCGCCGTGATCGTCAGCTTGTCCGTATCGCCAGAACCCGTACCAGAACCCGACGCCATTGTCGCTTCAAACAAAAAATTCGACAGGATCGGAATCGTCGTCTTCCGCTCAACCACACTCTGTGCCGCCGTCAGCTCCCGCAGCAGCTCCGCGCGGGAGACGGTGATCTCGAGATTGCCGGTCGGATTCCCCGTCGTTGTGCCAGTCGCGCTGTCCCTGAGTGCTGCCGGTGTGCTCATGTCGGATTCCTCAATAGCAGTTATCACGGTCGGTTCTTTCCAGATCGTAAGATCGTTCTTCAGCCCCAGATCGTAAGATCGTTTTCAGCCGGATCGTAAGATCGTTCTTCAGCAAGCTCGTTCTCAAACGGATGGAGGGAATCGCTGGCAAGGACTCTACACCGGATCCGGCCAGATATCCACGCCCCTCACTTCCCGATTCTAGTGACGAATCCCCATCCTCGCACCAGCTTTCTTTGTGGGAAACCAAGTCCGCTCTGTGCACCCCAGGTACGTCTGCTCGTTCCCCATTCTCACCCGCCATCACCCTCGTCATTTCGACCGTAGCGGAGAGATCCCGGCATTCCGCACCTGTCCTTGCCTGCCCTCCTCCACCTGCCCCCAAAAACTGTCATCCTGAGCGCAGCCGAAGGTCCGCTTTGCCATTGCTGTTCTTAACGCCAAACTCACCACCGAGACTGTTCCTAAGAAAACTCTTAAAAGAAGAGAAAGTACTAGTAGCCGTAGTCGTTGTGACTGGAAATGTGGATATCCCCGCAACTCCAACCCCTTACCCACTTACCTGGTCTTCCCGTTTTAGAAATCAGGCATCGCAAAGACGAACACTGCGGATTCCCCGCCGCTACTCCTCGGATCTGTCCCTATTTCTCCCACTTCTCCACACCCAGACCATCCGCGCCGTGAGAAGACTCCTCCACAGACCTTCAAATCGCATCCAACAATCAAGAAATCAGCAGCTTACCGCCGCCTCTTTTTCCACCACGCGCCGCTTGCGGAGAGGATAGTCGGGCTGAATTCCCTCTGGTCCTCCAGGAGCCCTCATCATGCGAATCGCTATCCTCGGTGCCAGCGGCGCCACCGGCCAGCTTCTCACCGGCCACTGTCTCAGCGCCGGATACGAGGTCACGGCCCTCCTCCGCACCCCCGCCACCTTCGCCTTCAAAGACCGCGTCCGCATCGTCACCGGCAGTGCCTTTGATCCCTCCACCCTCGCCGATACCCTTGCCGGGGCCGATGCCGTCCTCTCCGCCCTCGGTGCCCGTTCCCTCAAAAAAGAAGATGTCCTCGAGCGTGCCGTCCCTCTCCTGGTCGCCGCCATGGAAGCGACCGGCCCCAGGCGTCTCATCGTCCTGGGATCGGCAGGCGCGCTCTCCACCGCGCTCGACAAGCAACCCCCCTGGCGCCGTTGGATCGTCCGGAGGATCGTCTACAACACCTTCCTCAAATACCCCGTAGCCTCGCAGATCGCCCAGTACGCGGCGTTAGCCTCAAGTAACCTGGAGTGGACGATGGTCATGCCGCCCATGCTCACCAACACCCCCGCCCACGGCACCTTCCGGATCGACGGCGACGCCCTCCCCTCGAACGGCTCCCGCATCAGCCGCGCCGACGTCGCCGCCTTCATGATGGCCCAGCTCACCACCCGCGAGTGGCTCCGCAAAGGCGTCTACCTGAGCTGGTAATCACCGACGTTCCACCCCGAAACTGTCATCCTGACCCTGAGCGGAGCCGAATGGGGCGAAGAGACCCGCATTTAGCCCTTGCCGTTGCCTGTTCTCCAATCATCATTCGAAGAAGCTTTCGCCCAAAGCCGCGCATTCACTCCCCCTCATCGCTCCGTCATCCGCAACCGCATCCAACCGCACAGAGGAGATCGCATGAGCCAGGAAACCAACATCGCCACAACCAAGAAGATGGGTGAAGCCATCAACAAAGGAAATCTCGACGTCCTCAACGAAGTCTTTGCTCCCGGCGTCGTCGACCACGATCCCGCGCCCGACCAGGGCAAGGGGCCCGAAGGGTTCATCCAGTTCTTCACCCAGCTCCGTACCGCCTTCCCCGACCTCAAGATTGCCGTCGAGGAGATGGTCGCGGCCGACGATAAAGTTGCCTTCGCCTACACCATGACCGGCACCCAGGAAGGCCCATTCGAGGGCATCCCCGCCACCGGCAAAAAGGTCAAGGCCCGCGGCCTGCAGCTCGCGAAGTACAACAGCGAAGGCAGAATCACTGAGCGCTGGGGCAGCTCCGACCAGGCCGGTATCCTCCAGCAGATCGGCGCCACCAAACCCACCAGCACCATGAACGAGCCTCCCGTCATCACCGCGCCAGCCTCCAGCAACAAAATCTAGAGTAGATGTATCGGCCTGCGCCTCCACCCAGACTGTCATCCTGAGCGGAGGCGCTGCCACAACCGATGCTCCCTCTCCGCCCTGCCCTGCATTCTCCCCAATCCCACTAACTCTGTCATCCTGAGCGCAGCCGAAGGACCTGCATTCTGCCTGGCACTTTCCTTCCAGCAGCAAATCAGGACTCGCGGCCCACACTCCGCTCCACCCACGCCGTCCACTCCGCCTCATCAATCTCGCCCCCCGCCGCCCGCGGCACTATCGCCGTCTCCTCTACCTCAGTACAGGTAAGGGCGTAGCCATTGAGGTCGAGAAAGAGACCGAGTCCAGCGAAGGCTGCTCGTTTGTCCCCATCGGCGAAGGGGTGATTCCGAAGAATAGCCCACGCAAGCGCAGCCGCAAGTCCACTCCAAACCCAGCGACCGTTTACCCTAGAGAGCGTGATGCCCAAGCCGGAATCCAAGAAGTTCTCCCGCCGCCGCTCCGATCGTGCCGCCGCCCCCGCCGTCGAGCGTGCCGCAGCCGCCCCCGATCCAGCTCCCCGCTATGTCTGCGTCCACGGTCACTTCTACCAGCCACCCCGCGAGAACCCCTGGCTCGAGACCGTCGAAGTCCAGGACTCCGCCGCCCCCTACCACGACTGGAACGACCGCATCACCGCCGAGTGCTACGCCCCCAACGGCGCCTCCCGCATCACGAATCTCCAGAACGAGATCATCCGCATCGTCAACAACTACGCCCGGATAAGCTTCAACTTCGGCCCAACGCTCCTCAGCTGGCTCAACGATAAAGCGCCCCGCACCTACCGGATGATCCTCGACGCAGACCGCGCCAGCGCCCATCGCTACAGCGGTCACGGCTCCGCCCTCGCCCAGGTCTACAACCACATCATCATGCCGCTCGCCTCCGAGCGCGACGCTCTTACCCAGATCCGCTGGGGCATCGCCGACTTCGAGTTCCGCTTCGGCCGCAGGCCCGAAGGCATGTGGCTCGCCGAGACCGCCGTCAACCGCCAAGTCCTCGACCTCATGGCCCGCGAAGGCATCACGTTCACCATCCTCGCCCCCAACCAGTGCGCCCGCGTCCGCCGCCTCCCCGCCGCCTCCCCGCAGGAGACCGGCCCCACCCAGCAATCTGCCACTCTGAGCGAAAGCCCGGGTGCCCCATCCGTTGCGGCCTCATCGCAAAGGGGTGGTTCTCCACCTTCCAATCCGGGCACCGAGCCTGAATCACCTCACACCGAACCCCCGCCGCCACCCCTTCCCTGGACCGAAACCCCCAACGCCAGCGTCGACCCCACTCACCCCTACCGCATCCCGCTCGACGAGGGCCGCAGCATCGCCGTCTTCTTCTACGACGGCCCCAACTCCCGCGCCATCGCCTTTGAAGGCCTGCTCAACAGCGGCGAGCAATTCGGCCAGCGGCTCCTCAGCGGCTTCCATCCCTCCACCCCGGACGATCCCGAAAAGGCACAACTCTCGCACGTCGCCACCGACGGCGAAAGCTACGGCCACCACCACAAGCACGGGGAGATGGCCCTCTCCTACGCCATGCACTGGATCGAGGACGAACACCACGCCAGGCTCACCAACTATGCCGAGTTCCTCGAAAAGTTTCCCCCCAAGTGGGAGGCCGAGGTCGCCGAGAACACCTCCTGGTCCTGTGCCCACGGCGTCGAACGCTGGCGCTCTAACTGCGGCTGCAACGGCGGCAAGCCCGGTTGGAACCAGGAGTGGCGCAAGCCGCTCCGTGACGCTCTCGACTTCCTCCGCGACACCACCGCGCCCATGGCGGAAAAGCTGGCCGCGGGTCTCCTGAAGGACCTCTGGGCCGCCCGCGACGCCTACATCCAGATCGTGCTCGACCGCTCCACATCCGCCATCGACCAGTTCTTCAGCGATCACCAGACCCACGTCCTCACTCCCGAAGAGCGCATCACCGTTCTCGAACTCATGGAGCTCGAGCGCCACACCCAGCTCATGTACACCTCTTGCGGCTGGTTCTTCGATGAGATCTCCGGCATCGAAACCGTCCAGATCATCGCCTACGCCGGCCGCGTCCTCCAACTCGCCGCCAAGCTCTTCCAACCCGTCAACCCCAGCGAAGCCACCCCAAACTCTGTCATCCTGAGCGAAGCCGAAGGACCTGCGTCTGCCGTTGCTGTTGCTGGTTCTCTCCCACCCACCCCGAACCCTGCCATCCCGAGCGAAGCCACCCCAAACCCTGTCATCCTGAGCGAAGCCGAAGGACCTGCATCTGCTGTTGCTGTTGCTGGTTCTCTCCCACCCGCCCCAAACCCCGCCATCCAGAGCGGAGCCACCCCAAACTCTGTCATCCTGAGCGAAGCCGAAGGACCTGCATCTGCCGTTGCTGTTGCTGGTTCTCTCCCACCCGCCCCAAACCCCGCCATCCAGAGCGAAGCCACCCCAAACCCTGTCATCCTGAGCGAAGCCGAAGGACCTGCGTCTGCACTGAATGCAGCCGCAAATCTCGAACCCGAGTTTCTCCGCCTCCTCGCCCTCGCCAAATCCAACATCCCCGACATTGGCGACGGCGCCGAGATCTACCGCCGCTACGTCACCGGCATGAAGATCGGCCTCGAGCAGGTCGGCGCCCACTACGCCATCAGCTCCATCTTCCGCAGCTACCCCGAAGACGGTGAGCTCTTCTGCTTTAACCTCCACCGCGACTCCTATGAGGTCTTCGCCTCGGGCCGCGGCCGCGTCGCCCTCGGCCGCGCCCACATCCGCTCCCAGATCACCGAAGAGACCGAGGAGATCGCCTTCGCCGTCCTCCACCTCGGCGATCAGAACCTCTCCGCCGCTGTCAAACGCTACATCCTCGCCGACCAGGCAGCCTTTGAGACCTTCTCCGCCGACGTCCGCACCGCCATCCGCCGCGCCAACCTCCCCGAGGTCATCCGCCTCATCGATCGCTTCTTTACTCCGCCCCAGGCCGATCTGGCCGCGTCTGCCGGCGGCCTGATCACACCGCCAGCCCCGCACGTTGTTCTCGATCCCCACGACCCCCAGCCCGGCCAGCCCGCCTCCGCCCCAGGCGCGGCCGCCGCGGGCATCGCCCATACCCTCGCTCCCCCGCCTCCACCCACCCCGGCCCAAATTCCCATCGCCTACTCGCTCACCTCGCTCTTCGCCGACGAGCAGCACCGCATCCTCCGCACCATCCTTGATCGCACCGTCTCCGAGATGGAGGACTCCCTCCGCAAGATCTACGAAGACCACGCCTCCCTCCTCCACTACCTCACCGAATCCGGCATGGCCGCTCCGCCCGCCCTCGCCCTCGCCGCCGGCTTCGCCATCAACGCCAGCCTGCGCCGCGGCCTCGAAGCCGAGATCTTCGATCCCATCGAGATCGAATCCCTCTTCAGCCGCGCCGCCGCTGACCAGGTCCTGCTCGACATCCACCTGCTCAACTACGTCGCCAGCATGAGGATGAAGCGCGCCATGATCCGCCTCGAAGCCGCCTTCGCCGGCGAGTCCTCCGCCTCCTCCACGGCCGCGCTCCACCATGCCCTCACCCTCGCCATCGCCATCCGCACCATGCCCCTCGACGTCAATCTCTGGCAGTCCCAGAACATCTGGAACGACCTCCTCCGCCGCTCCGACAGCAACTACTGGGAGCTCGCATGGAAGGAAGGTTTCAAAAAACTCGGTCAGGCCATGAACATCGCCGTAGACCGCCTCGTCGTCGAAGAAGGCGTCACCGCCTTCTAACACCCCATCTATCGCCTTCATACACCCCATCACCCAAACTGTCGTCCTGAGCGCAGCCAAAGGACCCGCGTTTGTCCTTTGCCGTTGCCCTTGCCGGTCCTCTTCCAACACCACCCCAAAAACTGTCATCCTGAGCGCAGCCGAAGGACCTGCATTTGCCCTTGCTTTGCCGTTGCCCTTGCCTGTCCCTCCAACACCACCCAAAAACTGTCATCCTGAGCGCAGCCGAAGGACCTGCGTTTGCCCTTTGCCGTTGCCGTTGCCTGTCCTCCTCCAACACCACCCCAAAAACTGTCATCCTGAGCGCAGCCGAAGGACCTGCATTTGCCTTTGCCCTTGCCGTTGCCTGTCCTCCTCCAACACCACCCCAAAAACTGTCACCCTGAGCGCAGTCGAAGGACCCGCGTTTGCCCTTTGCCCTTGCCGTGCCTATCCTCCTCCAACACCCACCCGCATCTGCATTGGCGCGTTACCGTTTGCTCCCTTCCAGATCCCCCCAACCCGCATCCAATCCGATCAGGTTGGAGCCGCTCCGCATGAAGATGACCCGCATCACCGATACGCTCGTCCAGTTCACCCGCTACGGTCTCGTCAACTGCTACGGCGTCCTTGAAAGCGACGGCATCACCCTCGTCGACACCAATCTCCCGGGCTCCGCCGACGACCTCCTCGAAGCCTCCCGCAATCTGGGCGGCGAGATCCACCGCATCCTCCTCACCCACGCCCACTTCGATCACGTCGGCTCGCTCGACGATCTCGCCATGAAGCTCGACAAAGTCGACGTGGCCATCAGCGCTCGCGACGCCCGCCTTCTCAGGAAGGACACCTCACTCGATCCCACCGAGCCCCAGACCAACATCAAGGGCGGCGTCCCCACCATCAGGACCCAGCCCACCCACTTCGTCGAAGACGGCGAGCTCTTCGGCTCTCTGCGCGTCATCGCAACCCCCGGCCACACTCCTGGCCATTGCTCGTTTCTCGACGAGCGCGACGGCTCCCTCCTCGCCGGCGACGCCCTCACCACCGTCAGCGAGCTCCGCGTCGTCGGCGATAGCCCCTGGACCTTTCCCTTTCCCAACCTCGCCACCTGGCACAAACCCACCGCCTACGCCAGCGCCAACCGCTTCACCGAACTTCCGATTCGCCGCTTCGCCTGCGGTCACGGCCCCGTCCGTAATGCCTCCCCCATCACCCTCCAGAAAGCCCTCACCCACGCCGCCCGGTAGCAAGCCGCGCCACCCGCCCACCCATAACCCCGGCCATAAGCCCGATCACGCCGCACCCCAATCTCCGCAACTCCTGCATCCTGCCCTCCCTCCGCTCCATCTATTGCTGCAGCCCCATCCAGCAGCCTTCGAAGGAGATTCATGCCTACACTTCTCAAAATCGACGTCAGCCCTCGCGGCGACTACTCCGTCTCCCGCCGCCTCTCCCAGCAGTTCGCCCAGGAGTGGCAGAAGACCCATTCCGGTCAGGTCGTCACCCGCGACCTCGCCAAGACTGACCTCCCCTTCGTCGACCTCCCCTGGATCGCCGGCGCCTACTCCACCCCCGACCAGCACACCCCCGAGCAGCAGGCCGCCCTCAAGATCTCCGACGAGCTCATCGCCGAGATCTTCGCCGCCGACCACATCCTCCTCGCCACCCCGATGTACAACTTCTCGATCCCCGCCAGCCTCAAGGCCTACATCGACCACGTCGTTCGCATTGGCAAGACCTTTACCAGCAGCTACGAAGGTCTCATCAAGGGCAAGAAGGTCACCGTCCTCATCGCCAGCGGTGGCGTCTACAGCGCCGGCTCTCCGACCGAATCCTATAACTCCGAGTCCTCCTACCTCAAGCAGATCCTCGGCTTCATCGGCCTCACCGACGTGACGATCGTCCTCGCCGGCGGCTCCGGCACTGTCTCCCAGGGCAAAGTCTCCTTCGACGACTTCATCGCCCCCTTCGAGCAACCCGTCCTCGCCGCCGCCCGGTAACCTCACCCGCATCCACAGAGAGGTACATCCCAATCCGGCGGACAGGCTTGAAACCTGCCCGCCCTCCCGCATCCAGCACAAACTAGAAACTCGACGGACGCCGTGCGCGGGCAGCGGTCACTTCGTGACATGTATACCGGTCATGGCAGGATGATCCTCTTAGAACCGCCCGATTGTCGGCACAAACGTTTGCTTGCGACCAGCGGGAGCACCACGCGACGCAATCACCTGTCACGAAGTGACCGCGTCACGCGCAGTGGGCCCGTCCGGCAGGACGACCCGAAGCCGATACGCGCTGCAGGGGTCCTCAAGCTCTGAAAGTTCATCCGCCCCCACATCCTCCCCGGCTATCCGCATCCCCTCCCGCCAGAGCAGCTCAAACCGAGGAAACTCGGCAAACACCCCCTCCTCTTTGGGATACAGATACAGCACATCTACGACCGCCCGGCGCCGCTGCAGCCGCTCCAGCAGAGCCCGCAGCACCGGCGCAAGGAACGGATTGTAGAGATACACCACCAGCGGTCCGTCAGGCAATTCCACCTCCGTCGCATCCCCGTAGACCACCGTGATCGGACACCGGGAGCGGCCCGCACTCCGCCAGCGTTCGGCATTCTCGATGGCGGCGCCGGCCAGCCTTCCGTCGAGTTCAACGCCCAGCGCCTCGCGAAATGGTCGCTCCGACGCCAGCAGCACCGCCCGCCCCTTGCCACAGCCCACATCGACGAACGCATACGCCTCGATCGGCAGGACGTCCGGCGTCGTCTCCCAGCGATCGAGAACACACCGCATCCGTGACGGCGGTACCCCCAGGTACGCCGTCGAAAACTCGGCATGGCGATGTCCCACCCCGAGCATCCCGCCTTCGATCCATCCACTCGTCTCGATCCCATGCGCCCGGTCGAACGGATGCACCATCATCGCCCGCCGCCTGCGCCTCCGCAGCCGCCCTACAGCCATCCGAAGCGATCCCAGCACTCCCTGCTGCCGGTACGCCCACCGTGCCCACCCAACCCATCTGCTCACCAGCCGCATCGCGTTCCCCCGTCTACCATGCTCGAAAACCTCCACCCCCTCGCGTCACCTCTCATCTTTCAACTGTCATCTTCAACTTCCAACTTTCATCCGAAAGAGCGAAACTGGAGCCGCGCTCCGCAATGCCGCCTCAATGCCGCTGCGACACCATCACCAGCTTGGCCGGATCGAACCCCTCCGCCCCGGCCTTTGCTTCAACCTCCGCCAGCACCTCCGGCTTCATCACCGCCGTTCGCGAGAGCACCCACAGCGTCTTGTGGTTCGGGCTGCCCACCAGCGCCCACTCATACGCAGGCCCTACCGCCAGCACCCAGTACTTGGCATAAAACGGCCAGAGAAAACTCTCCGTCAGCCGTCCATCGCCGCTCTTGTCCATCTTGCCGCTGGCGTTCCACGCATCCGGATTGTCGCCCTGGATCCGGCACGAGGTCACGACGCTGAACCGATGCGGCTTGTCCCCCGGCGCATACAGCACCGCCGCATCGCTCACGCACCGCTTCTCCCGCTTGTCCGGATAGCGCGCCACCTCGTACCACGCGCCCATATACCGGTTCAGGTCGAGCCGCGGCACCGCGCTCACCACCTGTCCCGCCGCCATGCCCGCTGCAGGCAGCAGCAATCCCAGCATCATCATCCCGGCAGCCATCCTCATCCTCATCCTCAGCACCCACTTCACCATCGTTCCTCCCGACCTTGCCTCACTGCCCGTATCTCATTCGATGCCATCGGTCCCACAACACCGCAAGCACTTCAGAAGATGGTACGTCCTCGGCGAACCCGCCAGGTGCCCCGCCCACTCAACTCCAATCTGTCATCCTGAGCGAGCGCGCAGCACACAGCCGAAGCTCTGCATTCGCACTTGCCTCCGCTCTTTGCAACCCATCCCAAATATCTGTCATCCTGAGCGCAGCCGAAGGACCTGCATTTGCACTCGCTCTTGCTCTTGCTCTTGTTGCTGCTGCTCTTGCAACCATTCCACCCGCCACAACTCTGTCCTGATCGAGAAGCGCAAAGCACGCACCCCAGGCTCCGCATATGCCTGCTCTCCCCACCCCATCCCTATAATGTCTTTATGCCCTCCACACCTTACGCTGCCGCGGTCGACCATCTCTACGCCCTCGGCCTGGAGCTGGCTCCGCCGAAGGAAGGAGCTGTCCGTCGCAAGTGGGGTCTTGCCTCCATGCGCACCCTCGCCGAGGCCCTCGGCAACCCGCAAACTGCGTTCCCCTCCATCCTCATCGCCGGAACCAACGGCAAAGGCAGCACCGCCGCCACCCTCGCAAGCATCCTTACCGCCGCCGGCTATCGGACCGCCCTCTACACCTCCCCGCATCTGGTCCGCGTCAACGAGCGAATCCAGATCGACGGCCTCCAGATCGACGACGAGGACTTCGCCCGCCTCTACTTCCGCGTGGACGAGACCGCTTCCCGCCTCGTCGCCGAAGCAAAACTGCCCCAGCCTCCCAGCTTCTTCGAAGTTCTCACCGCCGTGGCCTTTACCTACTTCGCCGATAAAAAGATGGATGGAACAGAGGAACGGCCGGTCGACATCGCCATCCTCGAAGTAGGCCTGGGCGGCCGGCTCGATGCCACCAACATCGTCGATCCCCTCCTTTCCATCATTACGGACATCGCCCTTGACCACCAGGACTACCTCGGCACCACCATCGCCGAGATCACCCGCGAAAAGTGCGGCATCCTCCGCCTCAACGGCACCCTCATCACCCTCCCCCAGCACCCCGAAGCCAACCAGGCCATCGGCGAAGCCGCCGCCACCCTCCACCTCCACGCCATCAGCGCAGCCGAGTTCATTCCCCCCATTGCCATCCGAAACTCTGTCATCTCGACCGGAGCGCAGCGCAGTGGAGAGACCCCCGCATTCCGTCCTTGCCTGTCCTCCTCTATTCACCCCCAAGAATCTGCCATCCTGAGCGCAGCCGAAGGACCTGCATTGGCCGCTGCGGTTGCTCCTTCTTCTCACCCCCTCATCGAAAACCGCTACACCCTCACCCTCGACAACCAGCCCCTCCAAGTAGACTCGCCCCTGCCCGGTCACCACCAGCAGCGCAACCTGGCTCTCGCCATCGCCGCCGCCGCCGCATTACGTAACCCGAGTAGTTACACAGTAAGTGGAGAAAAAAACAAATACAGTTACAAGATCCCAAACTCAGCCATCGAAGCGGGAATCCGCGCAACCCACTGGCCCGGCCGTTTGGAGCTGTTGCACAATGCGGATGGTCCGGACCTCCTTCTCGACGTAGCCCATAATCCCGCCGGTGCCTGGACCCTCCGTGCTGCCATCGCCCAGCTGCCTGAAGATCGGCCCCGCACCCTCATCTTCTCCTGCCTCCGCGACAAGAACCTCGACGAGATGTCCCGCATCCTCTTTCCCCTCTTCGACTCAAGCACCGGCGCGGACCCCCTGCGCCGTCACGATCACCTCATCTTTGCCCCGATTGCCAATCCCCGGGCCTCTACGGTCGAAGATCTCCTCGCCGCTGCTCACGCCCTCGCAGTTCCCGCCCACGCCGCCCCCCACGTCGCCGCCGCCCTCGCCCAGGCCCGCCAGATTACCCCACCTGACGGCCTCATCCTCGCTACCGGCTCCGTCTACCTCATCGGCGAACTCCTCCATCTCGCAGGACACGCATGAACGAAGATCTCACGCCAAAGACCTCCCAGGATGCGGGCCTTCTCAGTGAAGGGCAAGGTTCGCAGCCGAAGGATTCCTCAAACAACCGTTATCCTGATCCTGAACGAAGTCGAATGGGGTCAGCGCAGCCGAAGGACCCCTCAAAACACTGTCATCCTGAGCGGAGCGCAGCGCAGTCGAAGGACCTGCATCTGCCCTTGCCCGCATCACCCCAGCCGCCTTTGGACAATCAATCTCAACCCCCCTCAAAAAACTGTCATCCTGAGCGCAGCGCAGCGCAGCCGAAGGACCTGCATCTGCCCTCGCCCGCATCACCCCCGCCGCTTTTGGACAATCAATCGCAACCCCTCCCACAAAACTGTCATCCTGAGCGCAGCGCAGCGCAGCCGAAGGACCTGCGTTTGCCCTCGCCCGAATCACCACCGCTGCCGCCGTTCCTTCTCCGCTGGCTCACCTATCTGGTCTTCATCCCGCTGATGGCCGCCAGCACCATCGGCTTCGGCTGCCTCTCCCTCCTCTGCGGCCTGTGGGACAAAACCGGCAGGCAGCAGCATGCCATCGCCAGCGCATGGGGCAAGAGTCTCCTTATGATAACGTTATCGCCAGTAACTCTCATAGGCGAACAAAAGCTGTTCCATCTCCCATCTGCGGTCTATGCTTCAAATCACCTCAGCTACATGGACACCCCGGTCCTCTTCGCAAAACTTCCCTTCCAGTTTCGCATCTTCGCTAAATCTTCGCTCTGGAAGATTCCTTTTATCGGGTGGTATCTCAATCGTTCCGGGCAAGTTCCTATAGACCAGAAAAGCTCCCGCACCGCCATCGCTGGTCTGCTTCGTGGCGTCACCACGATCAAGTCCGGTCTCCCCCTGGTTCTGTTTCCAGAGGGCGGCCGCGCCGCTGATGGCCAGCTTCAGTCCATGATGTCCGGCTGCGCCTTCATGGCCATCCGCGCCGGTGTCCCCCTCATCCCCATTGCGCTCATCGGAACGTACGAACTGCTCCCAATTCACACGTACCACCTCACCCCCCGCCCCTTGAAGCTTGTTGTAGGCGATCCTATCCCAACCGAATTTCTCACCACACGCGATGCCGACGCCCTTACCGAGCGACTCCGCGAAGCAATCGCAGCCCTCTACGCCGAACACTCTCCCCGCGAGATGTTCCACGTGGAACATCAGCTCTAATCTCGCTCGCATTCGGACGATAGTTCGATGGTTGATGTTCCACGTGGAACACTCCGAAGGCACTATCATCAGGATCAGCCATGACCAGACCTCGCATCGCTATTCCCGTTCCCACAAGCAGAGACCTGGACTATAACCACCGGTCTTGGACCATGTACGCCAAGGCTGTCGAACAGGCCGGAGGCAATCCAGTCCAGATCCGCCTGACAGCAACGCCGTCCGAGGTTGCCGAGGAGGCAAACTCCTGCAGCGCCATACTGCTTCCAGGCAGTCCTGCCGACGTTAACCCTCATAAATACGGTCAGGATCCCGAGCCTGAGACATCGCCGGCCGATCTTCCCCGCGAGAACGTCGACGAGCTCCTGCTCCAGGACGCACATAACCTGCACAAACCCATCCTCGGTATCTGCTACGGAGCGCAATCCCTGAACGTCTGGCGGAGTGGGACGTTGGTTCAGGATCTAACCGTTCTCCCTGTCAATCACAGCGCTAGCGGCTCTGTGGCAGTGGCCCATATCGCAGTGATTGCATCCGATTCAATCCTCAGCAGCCTTCTCGCACCCTCCGAAGCGGCTGCCACAGATGACCAGCTCCGTCTGCCGGTGAACTCCAGTCACCACCAGGCGATCGGGATCGCGGGAGATGGTCTCAGAATCACCGCGCGCTGCCCGCAGGATGGCGTTATCGAAGCCATTGAAGGTGGCCAGACCGAAGGGCACTTCGTCCTGGGGGTGCAGTGGCACCCGGAACGCAGTTGCGACCAGAGCGAGACGAGCAGACTCCTTTTCTCCCGCTTCGTCAAGGAAGCGGCGTGCTGGATACCGCGCGCGATCCGCACCTCAGTCGCCTGATCGATGTTCCACGTGAAACATCGCGTAAGGTTCCACGTGGAACAATTTGCCTGATGTTCCACGTGGAACAATCCTGCTATCGTCCACTGGATGTCACATCTCGATTCCATCCAGATTGCCCACCTGCTCGAACCCTACATTCAGGCTTCGCCCGTACCTGAAGAACTCTATGTGCAACTCTCCACCTACCTGGAGTTGCTCCTGAAGTGGAACGCACGGACAAACCTCACTGCGATTCGTGAGCCGGAAGAGATCGTCCGACGACACTTTGGGGAGAGCCTGTTTACCGGGTTAAATCTTCCTGTCGTCGAGACGGTGCTGGATTTTGGCAGCGGTGCGGGCTTTCCCGGGCTCCCGATTCAGCTCCTACGCCCTGATCTTCACGTCACCCTGGCTGAATCGCAGAATAAGAAGGCCAGTTTTCTCCGGGAGGTCGTACGCACGCTGGGTCTCCCGACCGAGATCTGGGCAGGGCGCGTAGAGGCGATGCCCACGACTCGGAGGTTCGACCTTGTCATGTTGAGAGCTGTAGATGACATGGCGACTGCGGTCTACGCGGCTTTACCACGGGCAAAGATCTACCTTGCAGTCCTCGCGACCGATCGCCTGGCGCCTCCGGCCCTTCCTAAGTTCAGTTCTTTCGAAGGGATGGCCTTACCGAATGCTGCCAGTCAGCAGCTGCTTATCGCCCGCAGAGTCGATGATTGAGTAGTCAGATGTTCCACGTGGAACATCCCGCAGCCAGTGAACTTGGCGGGGGCTTGTCAATCTCAGAGGCAGCAACCTTTGTCTCCATGGGTTGAGATTGAATGTTCCACGTGGAACATCTTCGGCCAATCCGCGCAAAATCTGGTGGGGTTGCCAGTCGCCTATTCGGACGGATAGTCTTCAACTCTCATGCACTCTGCGCACGAAGTGAAACCAGCCCTGTCGAAGGTTCTTGCGATCGTCAATCAGAAGGGCGGGGTCGGCAAGACGACTACGGCCATCAATCTTGCCGCTTCGCTGGCCCTTGAAGGTGTCAATACGCTACTAATAGATTGCGATCCCCAGGCAAACACTACGGGTGGGCTTGGAGTCTCTCGTTCGGTACTTGATGCAGAGGGTAAGCCGACCATCTACGACCTGCTGATGGGAACGGCTACGGCAGCGGAGTGTGCGCTGAGTACGGAGATCGGCGGATTGAAGCTGATTCCGGGAAGCAAGAACCTGATTGGCGCCAACCTTGAATTGGTCAGCCAGGATCGCCGCGAGTTCCGGCTGCGGGATGGGCTTGAATCAGTACGGAATGAATACTCATTCATTTTACTGGACTGTCCGCCTGCTCTGGACCTCTTGACGTTGAATTCGCTGGTTGCCGCGGACGGGCTGCTGGTGCCGATGCAGGCGGAGTACTTTGCGCTCGAGGGGATCTCAGAGTTGATGAGCACGCTCGACCGGGTGGCGCAGGCGTTCAACAACGGGCTGGCGCTTGAGGGTGTGGTGCTGACGATGTATGACGACCGGACCAATTTATCGCAGCAGGTGACGGAGAACCTGCGCGGGTTCTTTGGCGAGAAGCTGTTCAAGACGACGATTCCGCGGAACATTCGCCTGGCGGAGGCACCGAGCCATGGCAAGCCGGTGGCACTGTACGATCCGCGGTCGCGCGGGGCAGAGGCGTACCTGGCCCTGGCGACGGAGCTGCTGTTGCGGAACAAGATCGAGAGCCCGGAGGCGACGAAGCGGGCGGCTGCGCAGGCGGAAGAGGCGAAGGTCAAGCGGCCCAAGCGGGAGGTGAAGTTCTGGCCGTATACGAAGTGAGGGTGTACGGAATTACAAGAGCAAGAGCGAGGTGTTAACGCGGGCCTTCGGCTTTGTGCTCCGCACTTTGGCCGGGACGACAGTTTTGGTGGATTGGAGAGTGCAAGTGCAAGTACAAATGCAGGTCCTTCGGCTGCGCTCAGGATGACAGAATTTTTGTTGGGTTGGCGAGAGTAAGTGCAAGAGCAAGAGCAAGTACAAATGCAGGTCCTTCGACTGCGCTCAGGATGACAGAATTTTGTTGGGTTGGCGAGAGTAAGAGAAAGAGAAAGAGAAAGAGAAAGAGCAAGTGCATATGCAGGTCCTTCGACTGCGCTCAGGATGACAGAGTTTTTGTTGGGTTGGCGAGAGAAAGAGCAAGTGCAGGTTCTTCGACTTCGCTCAGCATGAAAGATGCTTGGAGAGATGTCATGTATTACACCTATATCGTTGCGAGTCGGAGCCGGAACTTCTACGTAGGGGTGACTTCTGACTTGATGAAGCGCGTTTGGCAGCACAAGGGAGGGATCTTTGAAGGGTACTCGAAGCAGTACAAGTGCAACCGGCTGGTGTGGTTTGAGCGGTGTCCGTCTGTGCTGAGTGCTATTGCGCGCGAGAAGCAGTTGAAGGGTTGGCGACGGGCTAAGAAGATTTGTTTGATTGAGCTTGAGAATGCCACGTGGCTCGATTTGAGTGAAGGCTGGGGCGAGATGATGGAAACGCTTCAAAGTAAATGAGCAAGGAGGAAGAGCGAATGCCAACGCAGGTCCTTCGTCTACGGCTGCGCCTTCGCTCAGGATGACAGATTTGTTGTAGTGGTTTAGGAGTGTGAGTGCGAGTGCCAACGCAGGTCCTTCGGCTACGCTCAGGATGACAGATTTGTTGTAGTGGTTTGAGAGTGCGAGTGCGAGTGCGAGTGCGAGTGCAAGTGCAAATGAGAATGATGATTTGAGTTGCGGTTGAGATTACGTGACAGTAGAGGTTACATATATTATGGCGGCTCCATTTGATCCGAAACGTCGTGCTCTTGGGAAGGGGTTGGAGTCGCTGCTTCCTCCTGTCCGTGTGGCTGCCTTGCCGGTGGCCGAGGCTCCGGTGCAGCAGCAGATGATGTGGGGTAAGCCGCTCGAGATTGCGCTTGAGAATATCGACCGCAACCCGCTGCAGACGCGAACGCACTTCGACCCGGCGAAGCTGAAGGAGCTGGCGCTGTCGATCGCGGCGAGCGGTGTGGTGCAGCCGGTGGTGGTGAAGGCGCTGGCTAATGGGCGCTACCAGTTGATCATGGGCGAGCGGCGATGGCTGGCGTCGTTTGAGGCGGGTAAGGCGACGATCCCGGCGATCGTGCGTGAGGCGTCCGACGTGCAGGCGATGGAGATGACGATCGTCGAGAACCTGCAGCGCGCGGACCTGAACCCGATCGAGCAGGCGCGCGCGTATCAGAAGCTGGGCCAGGACTTCAAGATGAGCCATGAGCAAATGGCTGTCCGGACGGGCAAGGACCGGGCGAGTGTCACGAACTTTCTCCGTTTGCTAAAACTCCCTCAACATATTCAGGACAAGGTCGAGATGGGCGAGCTGACGTACGGTCATGCGCGGGCGCTGCTGGCGCTTGAGGATGCGGACCGGATACGGGCAGCGTCCGAGAAGGTGGTGGCGCTGGCGATGTCGGTGCGCCAGGCGGAGAGCTATGTGCAGGGATTGCTGAACCCGGAGGCGCGGGCGCAGCGTGAGGCGCGGCCGGCGCAGGCGGAGGACCCGAATGTCCGGGAGGCCGAGAGCCGGCTGCGGCGGCGGCTGGGCATGAAGGTGTCGATCGAGGACCGCAAGGGGCGAGGGCGGGTGATCATCGAATACGCGGGGCTCGATGACTTTGAGACGATCCTGGATGCGCTGGGCCGGGAGATATAGGGTGTCGTGCGATGCAGGTCTTCGCTTGTTCGATTTCGCTCTGGGGGAGGATGACAGAGTTTTGTTGGAGTGGAGCAGGGCAGGCGTGAGTGCAAGTGCAAGTGCAAGAGCAAATGCAGGTCCTTCGGCTGCGCTCAGGATGACAGAGTGTTTGTTGGGTTGGAGAGGGCGAGTGCAAGAGCAAGTGCAAGTGCAAGAGCAGGTGCGAGTGCAAATGCAGGTCCTTCGACTGCGCTCAGGATGACAGAGTGTTTGTTGGGTTGGAAAGGGCGAGAGCAAGAGCGAAATGCAGGTCCTTCGACTGCGCTCAGGATGACAGGTTTGGTTTGTGGAGGACGGCGCGATGAAGGCGAGTGCACTGGAGTTTCGGTTTCGATTTTTGATTCATGCGGTGATCTATGTGCTGGGGTTTACGGCGCCGTGGAACTATGCGTTGCATCTGGATACGGGGAGTTCGTGGCTGCTCCTGGCGGTGTACCTGGCGCGCGCCGGTTCTACGCAGGGATTGTTGTCGCTGGGGGGCGCGACGGTCGCGCTGCTTGGGGCGGGGATCGGGTGTGCGGTGCTGGGTGCGTGGCTGCGGACGTGGGGCGCGACGTATCTTGGGCCTGGTGTGGTGGCTGACGGACGGATGCAGGGCGCGGGGGTGGTGGCGGACGGGCCGTACCGACGGCTGCGGAATCCGCTGTACCTGGGGACGTTTGTGCATACGTTTGCGCTGGCGCTGCTGATGCCGGCGTCGGGCGCGGTGTTTTCGATTGTAGCGATCGGGGTCTTCCAGATCCGGCTGATCCTGGCGGAGGAGGAGTTTCTGGCGGCGCGGCTGGGGGCGCCGTATCTGACGTACTGCTCGCTGGTGCCGCGGGTGGTGCCGGCGCCCAGGGTGCGCGTGGCGGCCTCCGGCGGGCGGGCGGCGTGGGGCCAGGCGGTGCTGGGGGAGATCTACTTCTGGGGGGTTGCGGGATCGTTCGCGATCGCAGGATGGCGATATAACGCAGCGCTGCTGATGCAGTGCGTGGTGGTGTCGCTAGGGGTGAGCCTGGTGGCACGCGCGTTTGTGGTGAAGACCGTGGAGTAGGGCGAGTCGACAGGCAAGAGCAAGAGGCGCAATGCGAGGTCTTTCCGCTGGGTCTCTCCACTGCGCCGGCAGGTGCGCCGCCCGTTCGACTACGCTCAGGGCCGAGGTGACGAGGTTTTGGGGTTGGTCGGAGGAGAGGACACGCAAGTGCCAATGCAGGTCCTTCGACTGCGCTTAGGATAACAGTTTTTGTGTTGGGCTGGAGAGAGCAAGAGCAAACGCAGGTCCTTCGGCTGCGCTCAGGATGACAGTTCTTTTGTGGGTAGAGGAGGATGGGCTACGGCAAGGCAATCGTGAAAAGAGCCCGTGGCGCTCCCTTGATGAGCGCTGGCCACGGGCTTCTTTGTGCGCCGCTTACTTCTTGACGGGCGCGATGGTGTCCTTGGCGACTTTGGCGACGCGGAACTTGACGACGGTCTTGGCCTTGATCTTGATGGTCTCGCCGGTTTGCGGGTTGCGGCCGAGACGGGCCTTACGCTCCGCCTTGACGAGCTTGCCGATGCCGGGGATGGTGAACTCGCCGTTCTTCTTGGTCTCCTTAACGGCGGTCTCGGCGAGTGAATCGAGGAAGGCGGAGACCTGCTTGTTGGTCAGTTCGAGCTTCTCAGCCATGGTGCGGACCAGGACTGTCTTTGTCATACCCTTTGCCATGTTCGTTACTCCTTTGTGCTGGATTGATGTGCTTCCCGGAGCACTCAAGGACCGGTGCCAGAGGTTGATTGCGGCTCAATCGCCAGTGTTCATGCGGGTTCCGGGAACGGTACCGACCTTCACCATCGACCTTTCAATCCGCTTTGTCAACCTGTTTCACTGGGTTTCACAGGTTTTCTACGGTATTTGATCCCTTTCTGGTCCATTTTGTGGGAATTTGCCGGGGCTGGACGAAGGCTTCCGTTAGAAGAGCGGCTTTTTCGGCCTGGGACGGAGTGGCGTGTTGAGGAAGTCGACGAAGGGCGCGGCGGCCTGGAAGCGGCTGAGGATGTCCTCGATGAGGGCGGGCCGGGTTGCGCGGTCGGCGGGGAGCGTGGCGGAGAGACCCCATTGGCGGTGGAGGAGGAGATCGATGGCGGGATGATCGGGCGGGAAACCTTTGGGGGCGCGGGTGAGCTTGAGGCCGTCGGACTCGCTCAGGAGGGCGCGGAGTTTTCTGTTTGCGAGGAGCTTGCGGAGCTCGGCGTGATGTTCGGCGATATGGCGGCGCATGGCGAGGAGCTGGTCGCGCTCGGGCATGAAGACGCCGGCGGCGATGGTGAGGCCGGTGCCGCTGATGGAGAGATAGAAGCCAGCGCCGGAGGTCTTGGCGAGGCCTTCGCGGGCCCACCAGGCGGCGACGTGGATCTTGTACGGGCGCTTGTCTTTGGCGAAGCGGATGTCGCGGTAGATGCGCATGAGGGCCTTCTGCGGGGGGCGGACGTGGAGGGGGGCGAAGGTGGCGAGATGTTCGTTGAGCTCGGCGACGAGGGCGAGCATGGGAAGTTTGAGTTCGCGCTCGTAGAGGGGCCTGCGGGCTTCAAACCAGGTGCGGTCGTTGTTGCGTTTGAGGGCGCGGAGGAATTTCAGCGCTTCGGGGGAGAGATGCGCGGGCATGGGTCAAGGGTATATCGGCGTGGGTTGGGAGAGGCCGGTGCTGTGGGCCCGGTGCTGTGTAGCCCGATGCTTTTGGCGACGCTTAGGATGGATTTCATGGATGACGGGATGGGTGACGGGATCGACCAGCGGGAGACGATCGTGGCGGTGGCCACACCAGCGGGGCGGGGCGGGATCGGGGTGGTTCGGTTGTCCGGGCCGGCGGCGCTGCGGATTGTGGGCCCGCTGTTGCGGCTTGGACGGCCACTGGCTGCGGGGCGGGCACGGTTTGCGGAGATTCTGGATGTCGGCATGGAGGTTCGACCGAGGGCGGGGTTGGAGCCGGGGTCTGATGTAGGTTCTGATGCGGGGTCTGATGCGGAGTCCGGCCAGGTGCTGGATGAGGCGGTTGTGACCTACTTTCAAGCGCCGCGCTCGTATACGGGCGAGGATGTGGTGGAGATTGCGGCGCATGGAGCGCCGGTGCTGCTCGCGTACCTGTTGCGGCAGTGCTGCGCGGGGGGCGCGCGGCTGGCGCAGGCGGGGGAGTTTACGGAGCGGGCGTTTCTGGCGGGGCGGATCGACCTGATGCAGGCGGAGGCGGTGGGGGATCTGATCGAAGCCGGGACGCTCGAACAGGCGCGGGTGGCGGCCCGGCAGCTGGGGGGTGGACTGTCGCGGGCAGTGGCGCCTGTGAAAGAGGGGCTGGTGCTGCTAATTGCCGGGCTCGAGGCGGGGATCGATTTTGCGGAGGACGATATCTCGATTCTTCCCGATGACCAGATACTGTTACGCATTGCAGATGTTGAAGCACCGCTCAAGAAGCTGGAGCGCAGCTTTGCCTATGGGCGGGTGGTGCGGGAGGGATTTCAGCTGGCGCTGGTGGGGCGGCCGAATGCGGGGAAGTCGAGCCTGTTCAACCGGCTGCTGGAGCGGGAGCGGGCGATTGTGACGGCGGCCCCGGGAACGACGCGGGATCCGATTGCGGAGTGGATATCGCTGGGCGGGATTCCGGTGGAGCTGGTGGATACGGCGGGGCTGCGGGGGAGTTCCGCGGGCGCTTCAGGCGGGCTGGATGAAGCGGAGCTGATGGGGATTGCCAAGTCGCGGGAGGCGATGGCGGAGGCGGCGGTGGTGCTGCTGGTGGTGGATGCGACGGTGCCGCTGGATGAAGAGGACATCGCGGTGCTGCGGGGCGCGGATCGGCGGACGCTGCTGGTGGTGCTGAACAAGGTAGACCTGGTGGCGGAGGATGCTGATTCGGCGGCAGCGCTGTCGCTGCAGGCAATGGGACCAATGGGTTTGCCGGAGGGGGCTGCAGCGGTGTTCGGAATGGAACGGACCTCGGCGCTGACGGGCGAGGGCGTGGGCGAGCTGCGGCAGAGGATCCTCGGGTTGCTCGAAGGCTCCGGGCAGGAGAACAGCTCCGCGATGGTTACAAATCTGCGGCAGCACCAGGCGATTGTGGAGGCGCTTCGCGCACTTGCGGCGGGCGGAGGCGCGATCATGGCCCGGATCCCGCATGAGATGGTGTTGCTGGATCTTTACGAGGCGTTGCGCGCGTTGGATTCGTTGACGGGAGTGACGACGAGCGAGGATATTCTGCGATTGATCTTTGGGCGGTTTTGTATTGGCAAGTAGGCGCGATTGAATGCGACAGCGCCGCAGTCCGCCACTCCGTGGAGGAGGTGGAGCGACTTGGCTCTCCAGAACCGAGCAACCGGAAGAGGTACCTCTGTACCATGTCTCGCACAAAAGATAGCATTACAGCGTAAAAAATATGATACTTAAGTAATAAAATGAGTGACTGCGTCGAAGTACCGCCACGGGCTGTCTCTTCCTTGATTGCAGCGTTGGAACAGAACGATGATGTAAAGACGAGGGTGGAGGCGTGTGCTGAAGACCTCGGCTCGATCCATGAGCTAGCAACGAAGAACATGGGTAGCCTCGGCATTGAGGACGGAGATTCGCCGGTACTGGATACGCTGGCTACGACGGGCAGGGTCAAAGAAGAGGTCCAGCAATGCGCGGAGGAGTTGATCCAGGTCAATGAGAATCTTACGCAGGGGATCGACGAGCTAAAGCGGGTGGAGGTCGCCCTGCAACGATCCCGTAAGGCGTTGGCGAAGAGTCAAGCTGCCCTGGCGATCTCCGAAGAGGACGAGAAGCTCGCGAAGATGCGGGCGTTGCACGATTCACTCACCAAGCTGCCGAACCGGGAGCTCTTCGAGGACAGACTTGCCCAAGGAATCTCTCTGGCGGAGCGACACGACTGGCTGCTGGTCGTGATGTTTCTCGATCTGGATTCTTTCAAGAGCATCAACGACACGCTGGGACACGGGGTTGGGGACCGAGTGATTACGGAGGTGGCCAAGCGCCTCTCGAACTATTCGCGCGACGAAGACACAGTTTGTCGCACCGGCGGTGATGAATTCCTGTATTTACTAGTGAATCCGCCGGACAGAGAAACGATCGAGCAGATTGTTGACCGCGTCGCAACGAGCATCGCCCGTCCTATCGATATTGGCACTCGGCAACTTATCGTCACATCGAGCATCGGCATCGCTGTTTATCCGGACGACGGCGTGACCGGAGAAGAGCTGATCCGACATGCTGACATCGCGATGTATCACGCCCGAAGACATAAGATGCCCTGGTCTTTTTTCAACGCCGTGGAGGAAAGAAGGACAGCCTGATCTCTCATATCCGGTCGGAAGAAAGATCTGCACTGGCCACGACCAGGCGCACCTACGACTTTGTTTAGAAACTCTCAAGGCAGTCCTGCCGGACGGGCTCACTTCGCGTGACCACCCCACAAACGAAGACCTATTTGTGGGGACCCCGGGTTCACGCGGTCACTTCGTGACGTGTGATCGCGTTGCGTGGTGCTCCCGCTGGTCGCAAACAATTGTTCGTGCCCGACCAGCGGGAGGTCCCAAGAAGCTCATTCTGGCACGACCGGTATACACGTCACGAAGTGACCGCTGCCCGCGCAGGGCATACGTCTAGTTTTCTGACAGGTTCTTAGGAAATGCAGACCTTCGGCTCCGCCGCGCTTCGCTCAGGGCAATTTTGGGCGGGTGCAGGTGCGGTTCGTGCGTGGGGCTGCGGTTATCCGGCTTTGCGGCGGGAGAAGCGGGATGCGCTTTCGATGAGGATGATGGCCAGGCCGGCGAACAGGATGAGGCCGCCGGGAATGGGCAGGTGAAGGCGTGGCAGGATGAGCCTGACCAGGCCGATCCAGAGAAGGATCGCTAGGGCGAAGCTGCCGTCGTCGACGAAGAGACCGATGATTTCGCGAAGGATATTGCTGATCCAGTGCATGTGTCCTTTGGCTCCGTCTCTCGAGACTCTCTCGAAGACCATTCTCAAGATTTAAAAGGCAGGCTACTCAGGATGAATCCGGTTCCGCTTGTACTGCAGGCCTGCTTCAGGAAGTTGCGGGTGCAGGGGTTGCCAGGCGGCGCGCGAGGGGCACCGCTATGAGGGCGAGGATGAGGTAGGCGGCGACGAGGACGGGGATGGACCAGTCCGCTCCGGGCCAGCCGAGGTGCATGCCTTCGCCAACCCAGAAGGTTCCGAAGGCGGAGAGCAGGATTCCGACGATGAACTTGAGCGTGTTTTCAGGGACCTTTGCAAGTGGCTTGTGCAGGATGAGACCAAGCGCGATGACGACGAGGAGGGCAGCTATCGCACCGATTCCGGCGGGAAGCAGCATTCCGGTTCCTCCGGCGCCGATGGCGATGACGATGAAGACGACTTCGGTGCCTTCGAGCATGGTGATGTTGAAGGCGGCGGCGAAGGCGACCTTATCCCATGGGGATGCGTTTAATGCGGGGCGCTCCTGGCCGGCAGTCGGTTGAAGCTGAGCGGTGTTCTTGGCGTAGGCGGCGGCTTCGTCGTGCAGGGGGATGAGGCCGGCGGAGCGAAGGATGGCTTTGCGGAGCCAGCGCAGGCCGAAGAGCACAAGCAGGATGCCGACGAAGAGCTGGATGAGCGGGAGCGGCACGCGGGTGAGTGCGCGTCCGGCAGCGAGCAGGATGACGACCAGGAGAGCGATGGCGGCGGCGGTTCCGCTGAGAGCCGAGCGCCAGCCGCGGACGCTGCCCACGGCGAGCACGACGGTGAGGGCCTCGACGCATTCGACGAGCGACGCCAGGAACGATGCGAGGATTGAAGTGCCAAGATGTGCCCAGCCTGCGCCCATGCGTCCGATCTCTCCGTGTGGTGCCTGGTGGTTGGATGCGGGGATGGGATGAATGGCTTGGCGGCGGGTGGTGCGGGGGCGGTAAAGGAAATAGAGTGAGCTATACACCTTAATAACTCTTGATGTGGGTTGATGGCTTCCAAGGACGAGATGATGATTCGGATACAGCTTCCAGATGGTTCGGTGCGTGAGGTCGAGCGGGGTACGACGGCGTATGACGTGGCGATGAGTATATCGCCGCGGCTGGCGGCGGCGGTGGTGGTGGCGCGGGTGCGGCCGCTCGGGGCGAGCGAGGGATCAACGGCTGAGGATACGGACGTGGGGCGCACGGATCTGGCTGAGTCGGAGGCGGCGATGTATGCGGGGGACGGGGGCGGACACGCTGCGGGCGAGCGGATTGTGGACCTGGCGGCGCCGCTCGAGGAGGATGTGGCGCTCGAGCTGCTGAAGGAGAACGACGAAGCCTCCTTGAAGGTGGTGCGGCATTCGGCGGCGCATGTGATGGCGACGGCGATCCTGGAGCTGTTTCCGGAGACCAAGCTGGGGCATGGGCCGGCGACGGATGCGGGATTCTTCTACGACGTGTACCGGGAGACACCGTTTACGGAGGCGGACCTGGCGGCGATCGAGGCGCGGATGGCGGAGGTCGTGGCGCGGGATGAGAAGTTTGTCCGCGAGGAGGAGTCGCGGGAGAAGGGGCTGACGGACTATAGTGCGCAGGGCGAGTTCATGAAGGTCCACTTCATTGAAAAGTTTACGAGACCGGGGGATGCGATCTCGCTCTATCGCAATGGAGGGTTTACGGACTTCTGCCGGGGACCGCATGTGCCGTCGACGGGGCGGGTGAAGGCGTTCAAGGTGATGAGCGTGGCGGGGGCGTACTGGCTGGGAGATGAGAAGAACCAGCAGTTGCAGCGGATCTATGGAACGGCCTTCTTCTCGGACAAGGAACTGAAGGCGCACTTTGCACGGCTGGAGGAGATCAAGGCGCGCGACCATCGTGTACTGGGGAAGCAGCTCGACCTGTTTTCGATCCAGGAGGTCGCCGGGGCGGGACTGATCTTCTGGCATCCGAAGGGCGGCCTGATCCGGCGGACGATGGAGGAGTGGATGCGCGACGAGTGTATCCGTCGCGGTTACGATCTTGTATACACGCCGCACATCATGCGGCGGGAGCTGTGGAAGATCTCGGGGCATGAGGGGTTCTATGGCGAGAATATGTATCCGCCGATGGAGCTTGACGATGCGGAGTACCGGCTGAAGCCGATGAACTGCCCGGGGCACATCCTGATCTACAAGAGCTCGCCGAAGAGCTATCGGGATCTGCCGGTGCGGTATGCCGAGCTTGGCAATGTGTATCGCTATGAGCGGTCGGGAACGATGCATGGACTCTTACGCGTTCGTGGATTTACGCAGGATGATGCGCACATCTTCTGCATGCCTTCGCAGATTGAAGATGAGGTGGATGCGTGTATCGACTTTGCGCAGAGCGTGCTTGAGACGTTCGGATTCGCCGACTTCAAGGTGGAGTTGTCGACGTGGGACCCGAAGGACCGGAAGAGCTATGTGGGCTCGGACGAAAACTGGGAGCTGGCTGTGGGATCGTTGCGGCGGGTGCTGGAGCGGAAGGGGATTCCGTTCAAGACGATTCCGGGTGAGGCGGCATTCTATGGGCCGAAGATCGACATCAAACTGGTGGACGTGCTGGGACGGCTGTGGCAGTTGTCGACGGTGCAGTTCGACTTTAATTTGCCTGCGCGATTCGAGCTGGAGTATACGGGCGAGGATGGGGAGAAGCACCGGCCGGTGATGGTGCATCGGGCGCTGTTCGGGTCGGTGGAGCGGTTCTTCGGGGTGCTGATCGAACACTATGCGGGAGCGTTCCCGGTGTGGCTGGCGCCGGTGCAGGTGGGGCTAGTGCCGATCTCGTCGATCAAGCATCTGGACTACGCGCGGGCGGTGAAAGCGCGCTTAGAGGCCGCGGGCGTGCGCGTCGATTTAGACGAGCGGAACGATGAGATGAAGGCGAAGATCCGGGATTTCGCGCTGCAGAAGGTGCCGTTCGTGCTGGTGATGGGGGATAAGGAGATGGCGGCGGACGCGGTGAGCGTGCGGGTCCGGGGGAAGGGGGATGAGGGGCGTGTCGGGGTGGAGGCGTTTGTGGAGCGGGTGCGGGGGTTGGTGGCGGGGAAGGGTGTGGAGCTGTGACGAGGTTCAACTACTTTGATTTGAACAGGCTGGCTTTGCAATTGTGCCGGACGTTCTTACCGCACAGCTCGTGTTATTCCGAAGACGCATGAAGCTGGGAAGCTGAGCCAGGAAGAGATCGCTGAGCTGGTGGCAGGGCGGACTTCGAAGATTTGCGAGGTTGCAGCAGGCGGCGTGCTGATGATGCAGCCGCTCCTACTGCATGCTTCTTCGGCTTCAGCTGTGCCGCGTCATCGTAGGGTGGCTCACTTTGGCTATGCTTGCATTGAACGTGCTGATGGGTTGGAGTGGGTTGAGCGGCGATAGGTGGTCGGATGACCCCGCACTTGGCGTTGTGTAAAGAAGGTTTACTAATTTCGACTCTGTGTAAAGGAAACAGGCCTTTTCTTTACACAAAGTTTCAGACGATTCCAGTTTGCCGAGCAAATGCACCTCTACGGGTGAGGCATAGACTTTTCTTATGTTTCAGGTAAAGGATAGTATCCACATCGAGGCGCCGGTGGAGCGGGTTTTTCGGTTGTCGACGCATGTGGAGCTGGTGCGGCAGACGCTCCAAATGCGGCCGGTGGCGGGGCGGACATCGGGCAGGGTAGTGGCGGGCGATACGGTCGAGTGGCGGGGGTGGAAGTTCGGGTTCCCGCAGATGCATACGAGTGTGATCTCGGGGTATGAGGCGCCGGTGTTCTTTCAGGACACGCAACTGCGGGGGCGCTTTCGGCAGTTCCAGCATGATCACCACCTGCAGGCCGAGGATGCGGGGACGGTGGCGTCCGATGAGGTGCGGTTTTCGCTGCCCTTTGGTGGGGTGGGGCAAGTGGTAGCCAAGCGGGTGATGGTTCCGCTGATTGCACGGTTGCTGCGGCAGCGGTTCGGGTTGTTGAAGCGGCTGGCGGAGGGGGAGGGATGGCGGGAGTATGTGGAGGATTGAGATGGTAATGGGCGGTAAGACGCAGAGCTGTGGCAGCGGCTGCGTTTGGAGGAGAGGCGTCCTGGGTGGTGAAATCGTCGTGGACCCCGCTCTCGCGACGGTGAAATTGTCGCGAGCATGGGCACCCACCGGTGGCGGGATGATCAGGATGACGGGTCGAAGCTGATTGTGTGGCGGGGCTTGTGTGGCGGGGCGACCGAGGGGCGGGTGCGGCGCATCGGAGGGTGTGAGGTGATGCGATGAAAGCTGTGGTGCTCCATGAGTATGGCGGGCCGGACAAGCTGAAGTATGAAGATTTTGAGGATCCGAAGCCGGGCGAGGGTGAGGTCCTGGTGCGGGTGGCGGCGACGAGCGTGAATCCGGTGGACTGGAAGATGCGGTCGGGCGAGGCGAAGGCGATGTTTCCGGTAGAGTTTCCGGGGATCCTGGGGCGGGATGTCTCAGGGATCGTGCGGGAGCTGGGGCCGAAGGTGACGGGCTTCGAGCCGGGCGACAAGGTGATGGCCATGACCTTGAAGACGTACGCCGAACTGGTTGTGGTGAAGGCCACAGACCTGCTCCATGTGCCGGAAGGGCTGGACCTGGTGGAGGCGGCGGCGCTGCCCCTGGTGACATTGACGGGCGAACAGTTGATCACGCGCGGAACGAAAATACAGTCAGGGCAGACGGTGCTGGTGACGGGAGCCGTGGGCGGGGTAGGACGGTCTGCGGTGTGGACGGCGAAGCAGGCGGGCGCGATGGTGATTGCAGGGGTGCGGAAGCATCAGCTCAAACAAGCGTCGGGGCTGGGAGCCGATGAAGTGCTGGCGCTCGATGACAAGGACGCGGTTGCGAAGCTGGGGTTTGTGGATGCGGTCGCCGACGCGGTAGGGCATGAGACGGCGGAGATGCTGCTGGGGAAGGTAAAACAGGGCGGCGTGTTCGCGTCGGTGCTTGGGCCGCCGGCGAATGCGAAGATGCATCCGACGGTGACGGTTGTTCCCGTGAAGGCGGAGCCGGATGGGGCGGCGCTCAAAAAGCTGGCGGAAGCGGTGAAGGCAAAGAAGCTGATGATTCCGATCGATCGCATGATCCCGCTGGAGGATGCGGGTGCGGGACAGGCGGCAGCGGAGAAGGGCGGAATTGGGAAGGTTTTGTTGCTGGCTTGATGTTTGGCGGATGGTCATGGCAGGGCGACCTCAGATATAGATCCCTTCGGCTCCGCTCAGGATGACAGATGTTTGGGATGGATGAAGGAGGACAGGCAACGGCAAGTGCAGGTGCCAATGCAGGTGCCGATGCAGGTCCTTCGGCTCCGCTGCGCTCCGCTCAGGATGACAGATGTTCTGGGTTGGATGGAGGAGGACAGGCAACGGCAAGTGCAGGTGCCAATGCAGGTCCTTCGGCTTCGCTGCGCTTCGCTCAGGATGACAGATGTTTGGGTTGGATGGAGGAGGGCGGGCAACGGCAAGTGCAGGTGCCGATGCAGGTGCTTCGGCTCCGCTCAGGATGACAGATGTTTTGAGTTGGATGGAGGAGGACAGGCAACGGCAAGTGCAGGTGCCGATGCAGGTCCTTCGGCTTCGCTCAGGATGACAGATGTTTTGGGTTGGATGGAGGAGGACAGGCAACGGCACGTGCAGGTGCCGATGCTTCGGCTCCGCTGCGCTTCGCTCAGGATGACAGATGTTCGCTGACTGGGATAGCCCAGTCAGGATGGTGATGGTACGGTAACAGAAACTAACGCGGGTCGGCGAGATTAAGCGGCGGGCGAGATTAGCGGCGGGCCTGGATGACCTTGCCGCCATTGCCGGTGTTCTTGCGGCGGGCGCGTTTGGCGGCGATCTCGCGCATCTCCCGGCCGAGGGAGGTCCGGTTCATAACGGCCTGCTGAGCGATGCCGATCAGGTTGCCGATGGCCCAGTAGAGGGCAAGGCCAGAGGCGTAGTTCCAGCAGATGTAGCCGGAGAAGAGGGGCATCATGAAGGCCATCATCTTCTGCTGCTGCGGGTCGACGCCAGGCGATGGTGTGTAGAACTGAACGAGGAACTGGCTGACCACCATGAGGATGGGGAGGACGTGCCAGGGATCGGCGGCGGAGAGGTCGGGGAGCCAGAGCCAGTGAGCGTGGCGGAGCTCGACGACCTTGGGGAGCATGTATAAGAACGCAAATAATAAAGGCATCTGGACGAGTGACGGGATGCAGCCGCCAAACATGTTGACGCCGTTGGCCTTCTGGAGGGCCATGATCTCGGCGTTCATCTCGTTGCGTTTGGGGTCGGTGGCCTTGAGGCCCTTGTAGCGGGCCTTGATGACGTCCATCTGGGGCTGGATGCGCTGCATCTTGAGACCGGACTTCATGGTCTTGACGCGGAGCGGCAGAAGGATGAGGTTGATGATGATGGTGAGGATGACGATCGACCAGCCCCAGTTGGAGGCGATGTGGGACTGGATGAACTGAAGGGCGAGGAAGAGGATCTTGGCGATAGGTCCGAAGAAGCCGAAGTCGAGGACGGGCTCGAGCGTGACGGCGGGGTTGGCGGCGTGGATGACTTTGAGGATATTGGCGGCCTTGGGACCGGCATAGATGCGAGCCTCGGTGTGGCCGGTGGTGTCGCCTACGGCAGCGCCGAGGACGGGAACCATCATGGCGCCTTTGGCCGGTGTGCCCTGGCCGAGGCCGTTATTGCGCTTTGCCTTGGCGACGTCGATGTCGTTGTGGAAGCTGACGAGGGTGGCGGTGCCGGGTTGCTCGGGGATGAAGATGGCGGCAAAGTAGAGGTCGCTGACGCCGGCCCAGTCGAAGGGACCGGGGTGGGTGGCGCCGCCGGTGACCTTTTTGATGGCGAGGTGGTCGGGCTTGCCGTTGGCGCTGAGGTCGACCTGGGCGCTCGCGTAGGAGCGGGCGTCCTCTTCATCGCCGAAGCCGCCGGGCCAGGAGAGCAGGGCTTGGACGGGAGCGCCGTTGCGGGTGACCTGGGTGTCGGCATGGAGGACATAGGTCTCGTCAAAGGTGAAGGTCTTGGTGACGTCGAGGCCATTGGCGGTGTACTTGAAGGTCAAGGAAGCAGGACTGGCGAGGGTGCCGGTGGCGGAGGCGACATAGAGGGCCTGAGTGAGTGCGGTGGTGGTCGCGGGATCGTAGGTATAGAGCGAAAGCGGGTAGCCGAACTTCTTCGCGGCCTGGTCGTGGACGAGGTCGAGCGGTTTGCCGTAGTTGTCGTTGTATTTCTTGAGCTGCCAGGAGAGGACCTGGGCGCCGCGGTTGGTGAACTGGATGCGGTAGAGCTCGTTTTCGACGGTGGTGGTGGTCTCGGCGGTGGCGAGGACGGCGGGGGTCGTCGCGGGTTGGCCGGCGGCAGCGGACATGTGCGTGGGGCCCGGTGCGGTGGCGCTGGGGCTGCTGGCCGGGGCCGCGAGCTGATTTTGGGAGGCGGCCTGGCTGGGCGATGCACCCTGGTTCGGCGATGCGGTCTGGTTCGGTGACGCGGTCTGGTTGGGTGACGCGGTCTGGGGATTGTGCTTCGTCCTGAAGAACTGGAGGCCGAAGAAGACCGCGACCATGACAAGCATCATGACGAGGAGAGACTTGTTGTCCTGCCCTCCGCCCTGCTGTGTTGGATTTTTGAACTCTGCCAAGAGACTTCCTATTCTGTGTGGAGCGTGTTCGGTCTGGGGCGTCGGTCTGGCGCTGCGCGGACGCAGACAACGTTCATGATAAATGGTCTGGATGGATTGAGGTCGATCGCGGAAGCTTTGGGTTTGTCGAGCGGGGCGATGCCGGGCATGACAATGGCAGGAGTAAAGGCGTGATGCGGGTCCTTTGGCTTCGCTCAGGATGACAGGGTTCTTGGTGGGTTTGGGAGGGTGCACGTGCACGTACGAGTGCAAGAGCAAGTGCAGGAGGCAAACGCAGGTCCTTCGGCTGCGGCTGCGCCTTCGCTCAGGATGACCGGGTCTTGGACGGGTTGAGGAGGGCAGGCAACGGCAACGGCCAGCGCGGACCTTCGCCGATTCGACTTCGCTCAGGGTCAGGGTGGCGAAGACCTAATGCTTGGTCTGTGGGAGATCGGGATCGGGAACGGGGTCGAGGCCGCCTGCGGCAAAGGGATGGCAGCGCGCGAGGCGGCGGAGAGCAAGCCAGGTGCCGCGGAGTGTGCCGAAGCGGGCGATGGCGATGTAGGCGTATGCGGAGCAGGTGGGGAGGTACTTGCACTGTGTGGGACTGAGAGCGTGAAGAGCAGGAGAGAGGGCGGCTTTGTAGAAGCGAAAGAGGAGGCGGAGGGGGAGGCTGGGTTCGGGCGTCATGGCAGCATGGCGTGATTGGCGAGAGAGAACTGCAAAACAGATGCGGGGCGTCGGCATTGGGCGTCGGCGTCGGTGTCGGTCAGGACGACAGATGTCTGGGATTGGGGGGTTGGCTGGGCCGCTGCATTTCGGCGGATTTGGAGGAGCTGGCGGATCGCTGGATGAGCCGGAAGATGGTGGCGATCTCGCGTTCAAGCAGGGGGAAGTCGAGATCGAGGACGGTGCGGCGGGGGTGGAGAATGACGTCGACCGGGGTGCGAAGCAGGTTGAGATGTCTGCGGACCGCCTCGCGCATGCGGCGCTTGATCCGGTTGCGGTCGACTGCCTTGCCCAGAACCTTGCCCACGGTGAGGCCGATGCGTGATGTCGCAGCTGCACCGGACCCGTGCACCGGGGTTCCGTCGGGGCCGAGGCCAGACCGAAGGGTAAAGAAGTAGCTCATCTGCTTGCTGAACTGCTTGCGGCTCGCCTTGTAGACGCTCTGGTACTCGGCGTGTTTGCGAAGACGAAAGTGGGTGGCGATCATGGCGGTGTACTCGGTGACTGGGCTGGTGTGCTCGGTGCCAGAGGCGGGTTGATGTTCTCGCTGCTTCGAGTTTACTTCGCCTCTACATTTTCTTCTGGCGGCCGGTCTTGAGATGGGGTTTTGGACCGGACGATTGCCAGCCTTGCTTTCTGATCGGATTGCCAACAACCCGCTGCGTACTGCTTGCTATCGTGTGTCGATTAGAGGCGTAAGGATTGCCCTGGTCGGGTTCGGGCGTAGATCCCGGTAGATCCCGGTAGGCTACCTAGTGACGGAGCGAGAGCAGCCCACCGTTCGCGAGTGAGACTGCAAAGAATGGGGCACCGGGCTTTGATTGCGGGGCGTGAAGCATCATGAGCGCACGTCGAGCTGTCAAGCAACTCGGTGGGCCACGTTATCATCTGTAATTACATGGGCTTGCGTTCTGCGACCCGCCCCGACGACTTCGAATTCCATAGAGCCATGGGCACTTCGCAGAGTGCGGATCGAGGTGCTTTATGGCTGTCGCTTCTAAGATCACAATAGCCGATATTAACCGCGTGGCCGATGGCGATGTACTCATCACATTTTCCGATGACACGGTCGTTCTGTTCCATGCCCAATTTCTTTACGAGAATCGCAATCAAGACCATAATCTTGAGGTCGTCGATCCGTTTAGAAGATGACCTGGCTAGAAGTGGGCTTGGTCACGGTGTGCCTCCGGCTATGTACTATGAAGACGGCTGTCACAAAGACGGTGGCGACTCCTGCTGATCTGCCACGCCACGTTGCCCTGCTGCGCGGGATCAACGTAGGCGGAACGAACAAGCTGCCGATGAGCGCGTTGGCTACGATCTTTACCGATGCAGGATGCAGTTCGGTGCGGACCTATATCCAGAGCGGGAACGTGGTCTTCAGCGCAGAGACGATCGATGATCTGGGGCCGCATATCTCGGCGGAGATTCGCGCGCAGTTCGGGATACATGTGCCGGTGATCCTGCGGAGCGCGGCGGAGATGGATGGACTTCTTCATGACAATCCCTTTGTGAAGGCTGGGGTAACGGCGGAGGTACTCCATGTGTACTTCCTGGCGGACGCGCCTTCAGCGCGCGACGCGAAGACGCTCGACCCTGAACGTTCGCCGGGTGATTCGTTTGTAGTCTCGGGGCGGGAGATCTATCTGCATCTGCCGGGCGGGGTAGCACGGACGAAGCTGACCAATGTGTACTTCGATAAGGCGCTGGGAACGGTGAGCACCATGCGGAACTGGCGGACTGTGGGGACTTTGAGGGAGTGGCTGGGGTTCTTCCCTGACGATGATCCCAGCACGAAGCGGGTTCGTAACTCCTAGCCCGGTGCTGCGGTTGCGATTGCCACGGCAATCACGCAGGTGTGTTCTTTCGTCTTCGATCAGCTATGCTTGCCGGTCTTCCCGGGCACCGCAATGATCCATGGAGCATTGCGCGCCTTATCCCTGGGCCTTTTTACTCCGGAGATAACACTATCGGGGATTCCTCGTCTTTCGCTTTCGCAAAACGCTCTCTCCTGATAGCTGGCTGCGTCGCCGCGATTGTGGCTTTATGCGCGTCTCTCTGGATGGGACGCAGCGTCCTCCTGCCCGTGCTTGCCGGCATGCATCAGAGCGACGGCTTCTTGAGCGTGAGTACAAGGGACGGTGCATGACAACCGCCCACACGCGCGGGAGTCTGGCTACGCGGGTGGGGTACCCCAAATCAGGTTGCGAAATTACCGAGTGTCCGGCCGTCGGCGAAGAACAGAATTAGTCGCGGAAACCGGCGCTCACGGCTATTTTGTGGCGACCCTTGGCGCGGCGGCGGTTGAGGACAGCGGCACCGGCCTTAGTCTTCATGCGGGTAAGAAAGCCATGGGTCTTGGCGCGGTGGCGGCGGTTGGGCTGAAAGGTACGCTTGGGCATGAGACGGACTCCTGTTCAGGGCTGCTCCTGTGGCTCTGCGGATGATGGCGCGCAGACATTTCGGGTGGCAGTGCTGATCAAACTTTTGTGTTGCTCCTGCAGTCTCCGAGTATACCTGAGGCGGCAGGAGTTTCCCAATGCGAGATCGCTTGCATTCGGGTTGAATTGCCCCGTGCGAACTCGAGCGCCGGTATACCTCGCGGCGTGTAGCCAAGCAGTTTGTTGATCCAGGACTGGCTATGGTGGTCTTCGCCGGGAGTGATGGCAGTCCCCTCTGATGCGGCGTAGCGTCGGTGGCAAGCGTAACGTATTTTGTGAATCATTTACGTGGAATGCAGGTACCGATGAGGAGAAATAAGTAGCACGAAAGCGCGTTAAGAGTACGTATTTCGACGGGGAAAACGGATTTTCGGGTGCCGGCTCCGTCTGCGGATGTGGTTCTTCACCATGGATGGTGCAACCCGATTTTTATCGTCGCATGCTTCAGAAATCGGCTTGTCTTCCGTGCTACGCTGGAATCCGTTTCGTAGATCGGTTCACCGCTTCACGGATTGTCGAGTCGCTTCAAACATTGTTTTGCAAGGCTGCATCGGGTACCGCTTTTGTTACTGCTTCACTATTAGCGTTTGCCGCTTTGAGATTGGTTTATCGCACGTCCAGCTGTATCGCACCTTGCCGTATGTTGCATTGACTCTTCTCTCCTGGACCTCTCGAGTGAGGTTGCCAGACGGAGATCTTCCTACAAAGAGAATTGCTTTTCCACCCGGCCTCTTTCAGGTCGGAGGGATTCCTTTGCTTTGACCGCGCCACGTTGAGGGCGGCTGTATCGCACGTGCCTGCAGCTGAATATGGGACAGGGAAAACATCGATGTCATTCGTTCCAACAGCGACCGCCGTTTTAAATTCGTGGACCCTCATCCTTGGGGCCCTGGAAAAGAAGATCAATCGCCAGTCGTTCGAGACGTGGCTGAAACCAACACGGCACTCGCATATCGCGGGAAAGACGCTGTTTGTGCGGATTCCGTCGGGCGAGTTTCAGCATGTGGGCGACCGGTATGCCGATCTGATCCAGGAGGCGATCGATAACCTGGGGCTTGGCGGCGAGATCGAGGCGGTGACGTTTCAGACGCCCGAGCAGGAGCAGCCGAAGCGACGGGAGGATGGCGGATTTCCGCCGGCCCCGACGCATGGGGTGCAGACACCGGGAGCCGGGCCGGGTGTGCAGCGGAGTGGATTGGGCTCGAACCGGCAAAGTGCAGCATCAGCATCGACACCGGTGGTCGAGCAGGCGCGGTTCGACTGGAATTCGGCGTCGCAGTTGAACCCGCGCTATCAGTTCGACGCGTTCGTGGTGGGGAGCGGGAACCAGTTTGCGATGGCGGCATCGCAGGCGGTGGGCGAGCGGCCGTCGAAGGCATACAACCCGCTGTTCCTATATGGCGGCGTGGGCATGGGCAAGACGCACCTGATGCATGCGATCGGCCATGATGTGAAGCGGCGCCAGCCCCATACGTCGATCAGCTATGTGAGCGGCGAGAAGTTTACCAACGAGATGATTAACTCGGTCCGGTACGACAAGATGACGAGCTTCCGGGACAAGTTCCGGAATGTTGATGTGCTCCTGATCGACGATATCCAGTTTCTGGCAGGGAAGGAACGGACCCAGGAGGAGTTCTTCCATACCTTCAATACGCTGCACGAGAGCATGAAGCAGATTGTGATTGCGAGCGATCGGCCGCCGAAGGAGCTGGCGGACTTTGAAGACCGGCTGCGGTCGCGCTTCGAGTGGGGGTTGATTGCCGACATCCAGCCGCCGGATCTCGAGACGAAGGTGGCGATCCTACAGAAGAAGGCCGAGAGCGAGCATACGCAGCTGCCGACCGATGTGGCGCTGTTTATCGCGTCGAATGTTCGTACGAATGTGCGCGAGCTCGAAGGCGCGCTGGTCCGGCTGATTGCGTGGTGTGGGATGCACGGTGTCGAGATTACGCTGGCGGTGACGCAGCAGTGCCTGAAGCAGTTTATCGACACACAGGTGCGAAAGATCTCGATTGAAGCAATTCAACGCGCGGTAGCAGAGCAGTTCGGGATGCGGGTGATGGAGCTGAAGCAGAAGAGCAACTCGCGGCAGATTGTGGTTCCGCGGCAAATTGCGATGTACCTGGCGAAGCAGCTGACGGAGGCCTCGTTGCCGGAGATTGGACGGCAGTTCGGGGGCAAGCACCATACGACGGTGATGCACTCGATTGCGAAGATCGATGAGCATCGTCGGACGGACAAGGATATGAACCGGACGATCAACAAGCTGATGGAGACGTTGGGGTAGGGATCGCAGGCTCAAGGGTGCCAGGATGTATCGACCTATTCGGGCTGCCTGATCGCCAGAGACGTGGGCTTGCGAGCCCCAAGATGCGGTGGCACCTTGAAGCAAAACGCAGGTCCTTCGACTCCGCAGATCACGATGAAGCTGTGATCTGCTCCGCTCAGGATGACACTTTCTACGAGATTTCAACTACGTACGCCTGAGGATAGGTCGATATAACAGGAGTCGCGTGCCCGGGAGGGTACCCGCTTTACAAGCTTTTGGAATCAGTTGAACCATGGTGAATGAATTTATGCACCTTGACTGAAGGGAAGGCGCGTCGTGCCCGTGGCGATCCGGTGTTGAAGTAGTCCACGACTTCTCTCCATTCAGCGGCGCGGGCTCCGCCGTTGTAGTCCGGGTCGCCAATCATCATCGCAACGCGTGCTCGGAGCAGCAACTCACCGGCTACCTCTGCGATCACACCATTCTTCTTATCGATATGATCGAGGCTCTTCAGCCAGGCGTTGCAGTGCATCAGGAAATCATGGGAGTACAGCCCAAGCAGGCATCGCCCCATGGGCGCTGCGGGAAGATGATCCCACGCAACGTAACCGTTGATGCTTTCCACGCTCCGGCGAAATCCTGGAAAGACGACACTTGTGTCGTGAATGAGAAAACAGTAGTCGAAGCTCCAGCGAAGTGGGGCTTCGTACAGCGCGCTCCACTCCCAGGCGTTATGAATGCTGAAGGCGTACTCGATACCGTTGATCGTGCTGTTGGAATCATGGGAACAGCCATTGACGACCACTTTGATCCGGTGAGGCTCGATACCCTCAGCGAACAACTGTTGCAGGAGCACGGGAACCGTACGCTCATAGAATGCCAGACACGATGCGATCACATAGAAGATGACGGTCCGGCTCGGAAGGGGAGTGTCGGGGATGAGACACAATCGTTGTACCGATTCAAGCATGTCGCCGTCATTACAGAAGTAGCCGATGGGGATACCACCCCTAGACTGTGTCCAGGTTGAGCTCGGGATCCAATTATTGTGGCGGCTGATGAATGCAAACGCTTCATCCCCACTCACTGATCCATGAATATAGGGAATCCAGCTGCCTTCATTCGGATGGCCGTAGCCGGTTACCCTGCCATCAGGCTGTAACGTCAGGACGCCGATCGGCTCGACGAGCAGGCCTTCTCGAAGGTTTTTCAACCGGCCAAATAGATGAGGTCTTCCAATGAGCCGGTTCATCTCGATGCCAGCGGTGGGGGCCGGAAGGCTCTTCAAAGGGGTGGTTTCGCTGTCCTGAGCAACACTGGCCCTTCTTTCTCCGTTGAGCAGCAACTCAGTGTTCGTGTAATTCATCTTCGTCAATCGCCCTCATCGCTTGTATGTCATTCGTGGTCGACGGAATGAGCACACACGTGTCGCCTCTCTGTGAATCTTTCCTCTGGTCTTTGCTTTGGGATGCGGGCATCTATGGTTTGGGTGTTCGAGGGAGTTTGATGGCCGCGAGGTCTGCGGCGCGCCAGAGATACCAGCTGGCGACGGAGCGCCATGGTTTCCAGCGTTCGGCGCGTTTGTGCATGAGGTCGGGTTTGGGGAGGAGGCCGGGGGTGACCTTCTGGGTGGGTTTGAGGCCGGTGAAGGTGAGGGCGAAGCCTTTGCGGATGCCGTAATCGTCGACTGGGAGGACGTCGGGGCGGCCGAGGCGGAAGATGAGCAGCATCTCGACGGTCCAATGACCGATTCCTCTTACCTGCGTCAGGTGCTCGATGATGTCTTCATCGGACATACGGCGGATGCGGGCGAGGGTGGGGACGGTGCCGTCGAGGGTCTTGGCGGCGAGGTCTCTCAAGGCGAGCGATTTGTTGTGGGAGAGCCCGGCCGCGCGGAGCTGCTCGTTGGGGCAGTCGATGAGGTGCTGAGGGTCGGGATGGAGGCCTTGGCCGCTGGCATCGAGGCCGCAGAGGGGATGGAAGCTTTCGATGAGGCGGCGATGGATGGCGGCGGCGGCTTTGCCGTGGAGCTGCTGATAGATGATGCTTTCGACGAGCGCCTGGAAGGGTGATTGCGTGCTGGCGACACGAAGCGTGAAGGGGCCGGCGCGGGCGATGAGCTTCGCGAGCCTGGGATCGGACTCGGCGAGGGCACCGCACGCGAGAGCGGCATCGTAGCGTGGAGGCCGAGGGCTGGTGAGGGGTCGCGGCATGGTTTAGACAGTAGCAGGATCGGCATAGGGAGAGCAGCGGCAACAGCAAGTACCCATGCAAACCTGCGGCCACGGCTCAAGATGATGGATTTTGCCGCTCAAGATGAAAGAGACTGCGGGGTGGGTAAGAGGGGCAGGCAACGGCACGTGCCAATGCAGGTCCCCTTCGGCTGCGCTCAGGATGACAGATTTCTGAGGGATGGATGAGAACAGGCGACGGCAAAGGCACAATGCGGGGATCTCTCCACTGCGGCGGCAGGTGCGCCGCTGCCTCCGGTCGAGATGACGAGGTGGTGAGTGGATGGAGGAGGGGACAGACACCGGGCCAGTGCTGATACGGGTCTTTCACTCATTCGGCTACGCTCAGGTCAGGATGATATGGGTTCGGATTGGCAAAGGTGCGGGCGCGGAGCGAGGACGTTGGTTCTCGAATATCGCACATTTTACTGACAGGTTATAGCCTTCGTTGATTCGCATACCACGGGGTTCTCGGCATAGGGAATGTGACTTGTGATGCAGGAGATACGAGATGTTGTGGATGCGATAGAACGGTGACACGATTATCGGCTGACGGGCTGGGAGAAACGATCCGGGGATTCCGGTTGAACTTGGAAAGTTATTCCGACTGCTATACTCTGGGTTTCTCAGGCGTGGCTTACAGGGAGCAGATGATTGAGCGCTCTCTTCGAGGACCGGCGCGACGCGCGTGGCCGGGAAACTTAGTGGCTTCATCACCTTTGCAAGGATCTTCTCACCCTTTATCGGTAAGCGAGAGGAAGCAGGAACGCACTCATGGCGCAAGTTTTTGACCGTAGTTCGAACGCGTTGGCTCGGATGAGCCTGGTCTTGACGGGTGTGATCGTCATCGCGCTCGGCGTTGCGCTGGACTCATTGCAGCGATCCCCGTGGGTGACGCGGCAGGGTCAGCGGCCGGACCAGCCTGTTCCGTTCAGCCATAAGCATCACGTCGAAGGGCTTGGCCTGCAGTGTCAGTACTGCCACACGTCGGTCGAGAAGTCGAGCTATGCCGGAATTCCACCAACCAAGACCTGCATTAACTGCCACGCGCAGATCTGGACGAATGCGGAGCTGCTTGAACCGGTTCGGCAGAGCTGGGCGACGGGCGCGTCAATTCAGTGGATTAAGGTGCATGACCTGCCCGACTATGTGTATTTCAACCATTCGATTCACGTGAACAAAGGCATTGGCTGCGCGAGTTGTCATGGACGGGTGGACGAGATGCCGTTGATGTACATGCAGAACTCGCTCCAGATGGAATGGTGCCTGAACTGCCATCGGAACCCGGCTGTGAATCTCCGGCCGACGAGCGAGATCTACAACATGGCGTGGGCGGGCGCGTCGTCCGACCGTCCGGTGTGGTGCACACAGACCGGCAAGACCGGACCGACCGCACAATCCGTAAATTGCACAACGAAGGATCCGGGCAGCAACGGACCTGAGGTGGCGATGCTGCAGGTTGCGCCGGGCAGCAGCCGGGGGGAGCCGAAGCCCTCGCTGGGATCGGGAACGCATCTGCAACCGCTGCCAACATCCGGTGAAGGCCAGACGGTCAGTGACGGATCGCCGAACGGGCTCCTTATTCCAGCGAGCTACCAGAAGTTCACCAGCCAGTTGGAGTTGGGCAGGTATCTGACGACGCAGTATCACATCCGCGGGGCGAACGAGCTTTCGAGTTGCGAGACGTGCCACCGATGACGGCGAAGATCACCACGATGAAGACAGCAGACCGCGTTGCAGTACGAGACCGGATGGAAGTACAGGACAGCAGAGAAGAGACGGGAAACGAAGACGCCATGGCCATCACAACGGGATCGAACAAGAGCGAGCAGGCGATACCGGCGACGGTGGGAGCGGGTCCCGTTGTGGTGACACAGATTGCGCGCGCGAAGCTGACGCTGGCCGAGGTCCAGACGAAGCTTCAGGGCAAAACCGGACGACGCTTCTGGAAGAATCTCGATGAGCTGTCGGAAGATCCGGAGTTCCACGAGATGATGGCGGAGGAGTTTCCCAGGCAGGCAATGGGATCGGGCGAGTGGGTCGATCCAATTACCCGTCGCGGCTTCATGAAGGTAATGGGCGCGTCGCTTGCGCTGGCGGGGCTGGCGGGATGCACGAAGCAGCCGGACGAGCCGATATTTCCTTATATCAAGCAGCCGGAAGACCTGGTGCTGGGCAGGCCGATGTTTTTTGCGACTGCGTTCCCCTTCCCTACAGGCGCGATTCCGGTGCTGGTGAAGTCGGATGCGTTCCGCCCAATCAAGGTGGATGGCAACCCCGATCATCCCATGTCGAAGGGCAAATCCGATGTATTCACGCAGGGCACGCTGCTGGATCTGTACGATCCGGACCGGTCGCAGCATGTGCTCTATCGCGGGAGTAATGATAGCTGGGGCCACTTTCAGCAGGAGTTTGCGACGGCGGCGAAGAAGACCGCGGGTGGCCAGGGGATTGTCTTCCTGAGCGAGACGATCACGTCACCTACGCTCGCGATGCAATGGAAGCAGGTGCAGCAGCGGTATCCGCAGGCGAAGCTGGTGCAATGGGAGCCGGTGAACCAGGATGGCTCGCGCGCGGCATCGAAGGCGGCGTTCGGCACGTATGTGGACGCGCAGTATAAGCTCGAGAACGCGGATGTGATCGTCTCGCTTGACGCGGACTTTCTGGGGGGCATTGCGCATCCGGGCTTTCTGCCGTTGTCGGCTGCCTATGCGGCGGGCCATCACTATGAAGCGAAGACTCCAAACGGGGAAGAGGGCAAGACGCCGAACCGGCTATACGTGATCGAGACGATGCCGACGGTGACGGGGTTCAAGGCAGAGCATCGGCTAGGGTTGAGGCCGAGCGAGATTCCGGCGTTTGCGGCGGCGCTGGCCGGCGGGGCTGGCGGAGGAGTGACCGACCCGGCGCAGCAGAAGTTCATGGCCGCGCTGCTTGAGGATCTAAAGAAGAGCTCGGGGCGGGTGGTGGTGATCCCGGGCGAACAGGCCGATGCTTCGGTCCATGCGGCGGCGTATGCGCTAAACGCGGCGTTGGGTGCGGTGGGTAAGACGGTGATCTACACCGAGACGGTAAATCCACTGCCCTCCGAGCAGGTTGCGGATCTAAAGGCACTGGTCCAGGACATGAACGCGGGCAAGGTGGAGTGGCTGGTGATGCTGGGCGTCAACCCGCTTTACTCGGCGCCGTCCGACCTGAACTTTCCTGAGGCGTTCAATCGGGTTCCGAATACGGTGCATCTCGGATCGCATGTGGACGAGACGGGATCGCTGGCGACGTGGCATGTGAACAAGGCGCACTATCTCGAGAGCTGGTCGGATGCGCGGGCGTATAACGGCACGATCTCGATCGTTCAGCCGATGATCGATCCGCTCTACCAGGGCAAGAGCGGGCACGATGTGATGCAGGCGCTGCTCGATGCACCGCAGTTGAGCGGGTACGATGTGGTGCAGGCAAACGCGAAGACGTATATCAAGGGTGATTTTGGCGCAGGCTGGCGTAAGGCGCTGCATGATGGCTGGGTCGAGGGCACGGCGTTTACGGCCAGGACTGGTGGAGCGGCGAAGGGCAATCTGGCTCCAGTGGCCATGCCGGTCGTCGACAAGAATGCGATTGAGATTGCATTCCGTCCTGATCCTTCGCTCTACGACGGCAGGTTTGCGAATGTGGGCTGGTTGCAGGAGCTGCCGAAGCAGGTCACGAGCATGAGCTGGGACAATGCCGCGTTGATGAGCCTGGACATGATGGAACGGCTCAAGATCGACGAGAACCAGCCGCTTGAGATCGAGTTGAACGGCCGCAAGGTGATTGCGCCGGTGTTGATGGTTCCGGGTCATCCGGATGGCGTGGTTACAGTCCACCTGGGATTCGGACGGCGGGTGGAGGCGGGGCGCGTGGCGGCTGGCGTCGGGTTCGACGCATACCACCTACGCATGGCGGATCAGCCACGGTTCTCTGCGGGCGTCACGTTGAAGAAGGTGCCGGGCACGTATGATCTCTGCGTGACGAAGGTCCACTCGATCGAGCATCGCGGCAACTTCGCGCAGCACGATCTCGAGAACAAGCTGTCGGATAAGAGCGGCACCTATTCGCTGCCGGGCCACGAGGCGGAAGAGCGCGGGATTATCCGCTACGCGACGCTCGAGGAAGTGAAGAAGAATCCGAATTTCGCGCACGAGGGCGGACCGGACACGCTGGTGAATAAGGTGGGCTACTCGCCCGAGGGCGAGACGCCGGGCCACGATGAGAGCTTCTTCCCGGATGCATGGCGCTACGATCATCAAGATGCATCTTCCCTGAAAAAGCAGAATGCCTGGGGGATGTCGATCGATCTAGCTTCCTGCATCGGGTGCAATGCGTGCATCGTGAGCTGCTATGCGGAGAACAACATTCCCGTGGTCGGGCGCGAGCAGGTGAAGGTCGGGCGCAACATGCAGTGGCTGCGCATCGATACGTACTTCGAAGGCGATCTGCATACGCCGCGCGCGCACTTTCAGCCGATGGCCTGCCAGCACTGCGAAAATGCGGGCTGCGAGCAGGTCTGCCCGGTGGGCGCAACGGTCCATACGCCCGAAGGCCTGAATACGATGGTTTATAACCGGTGCGTCGGGACACGATACTGCTCGAATAACTGCCCGTACAAGGTGCGCCGCTTCAACTTCCTGCTGTATTCGGACTATGACACGGAGAGCTTGAAGTTCATGCGCAATCCGGACGTAACGGTCCGTTCGCGCGGCGTGATGGAGAAATGCACGTACTGCGTGCAGCGGATCGAATGGGCGAAGATCGAAGCTGATAAAGAGAATCGCGCGGTCCGGGATGGCGAGATCGTGACGGCGTGCCAGCAGGCGTGTCCGACGGACGCGATCATCTTCGGCAATGTGAACGATCCGACGAGCCGAGTTGGGAAGCGTAAGGCAGAAGAGCGCAACTACCAGGTGCTGGCGGATCTGAACTTCCGGCCGCGCACCACATACACGGCTGGTGTGATCAACCCGAATCCGGAGCTGGGATAAGCATGGCGACCAAAGGACCTCTCTACGATCAACGGAATCCGCACAACCAGGTGCTTGACCCGATGATCGACCCGCGAACGGGCGAGTACGCGGTGATTGCGCCGGGCCACACCTTCAAGTCGGTCACGCAGAAGATTGCCGGCATCGTGCTGACATCGAACACGCCGCTGGGCTGGTTCTTTGGTCTGATGGTAGGCGCGGGCGTGGCGACTGGTGTCGTGATCGGCTGCACGTGGCTGTTTCTGAAGGGTGTCGGGATCTGGGGCGTGACGATTCCGGGTGCATGGGGCTTTGCGATCATCAACTTCGTGTGGTGGATCGGTATCGGCCATGCGGGGACGCTGATCTCGGCAATTCTGCTGCTCTTCAAACAGACGTGGCGCAACTCGATCAACCGGTTTGCGGAGGCGATGACGATCTTCGCGGTGGTCTGCGCGGGAACGTTTCCGCTGATCCACGTAGGACGGCCGTGGCTGGCGTACTGGCTCTTTCCTTATCCGAATACGATGAATGTCTGGCCGCAGTTCCGCAGTCCGCTAGCGTGGGACGTGTTTGCAGTCTCGACCTACGCGACGATATCGATCGTGTTCTGGTACGTGGGCATGATTCCCGACTTCGGGACGCTGCGCGACCGGGCGACGATGCCGTTTGCGAAGTATATGTATGGAATGCTATCGCTCGGCTGGCGCGGGTCGACGAGGCACTGGATCCGCTATGAGACGGCCTCGCTGCTGCTGGCCGGGCTTTCGACACCGCTGGTGCTCTCAGTGCACACGGTCATCAGCTTCGACTTCGCGGTCGCAGCGCTGGCGGGCTGGCACACGACGATCTTCCCGCCGTACTTCGTCGCGGGCGCTGTGTATTCGGGCTTTGCGATGGTACTGACGCTGGCGATTCCGCTGCGCAAGTTCTATCACCTGGAAGATCTAGTGACGCTTCGCCATCTGGATAACATGGCGAAGGTGATGATCGGGACGGGCGGCATCGTGGCGTACGGCTACAGCATGGAGGTATTCATGTCGTGGTATTCGGCGAGCCACTGGGAGTTCTTCATGATGTGGAACCGGATGTTCGGGCCAATGGGCTGGGCGTACTGGATTCTGATCCTGACGAACATCGCGATTCCACTGACGACGCTGTGGTCGCGCAAGCTGCGGGTGAACGTGACGTACCTGTTTATCCTTTCGCTGATCGTGAATACGGGTATGTGGTTCGAGCGGTTTGTGATCGTTGTAACGAGCCTCTACCGTGATTACCTGCCGTCGAGCTGGGGAACCTACCGGGCGACCAAGTGGGACTACATGATCTACGTTGGGACGATGGGCCTGTTTACCTGCCTGTTCCTGCTGTTTGTGCGCTTTCTTCCGATGATTCCAATGTCGGAGATCCGGATGATGCTGCCGCAGACCAAGGTGCGGCCGGGCGGCGCGGACGCGGAGACTGTAATTGAGGAGACCGTCTGATGCCACCGCGTGAAGGAATCTACGGTCTGATGGCCGAGTTCAATACCCCGAGCGAACTGGTCCACGCGACCCAGCAGGCGCGCACGGCCGGATACCGCCGGATGGAGTGCTACACGCCGTACCCGGTCGAGGAGGCCGCAGAGGCGCTGCACTTTCACAAGAACCGGGTTCCGCTGATCACCCTGCTGGGCGGCGTAATGGGATTGGCAGTCGCGTTTCTGATGCAGATGTGGATCAACGTCTGGGGCTATCCGCTGAACATCGCGGGCCGGCCGCTGTTCTCGTGGCCGGCGTTTATTATTCCAGCGTACGAGTGGACGATCCTGTTTTCCGGCCTGTCGGCGGCATTCGGGATGCTGGGCTTGAATGGCCTGCCGCAGCTGTATCATCCAGTCTTCAATGCGCCGAACTTCCGAAACGGCGCGTCGACAGACAAGTTTTTCCTGTGTCTCGAAGCAATGGACCCGAAGTTCTCATTGAAAGATACGCGGGATTTTCTGGAACAGTTTCCCGCGATCTCCGTGGTGGAGGTAGAGCATTGAGACAGGGGAGAGGGATAAGGGATAAGGGAAGAGACGGCATGATGGGTAAGGGACTAGCAGCAGCGGGGCTGATGGGCGTCATGCTGTTGGCGGGTTGCCGGCAGGATATGCATGACCAGCCGAAGTTCACCCCGCAGCGGGGCACGGAGTTCTATGCCGATGGGCGGTCGGCGAGGCCGCAGGTGGAGGACACTGTGGCGCGTGGCCAACTGCGCGAGAACAGCTATCTATACACAGGTTTCATTGGCGGGAAGGAGGGCGAGCCGATGCCCTTCCCGGTGACGATGCAGGTTCTCGAACGCGGGCAGGAGCGCTACAACATCTACTGCACGCCGTGCCACTCGCGTGTGGGCAATGGGGCCGGCATGATCGTGCAGCGCGGGTATTCGAAGGCGGGCAACTTCCACACGGCACGCTTGCAGGCGGTGCCACTGGGCCATTTCTTTAATGTGATCAGCAATGGATATGGATCGATGCCGGACTATGCGGCACAGATAACGCCAGCGGACCGCTGGGCGATTGTCGCCTATATCAAGGCGCTGCAGTTGAGCCAGAATGCAACGGCGGCAGATGTTCCGGCGGGAGCCCACCTGGAGCCGCTAGCGTCGATCGCCGAGCAGGAAGGCTTGCCAGCTACGTTTGCGGATGAGTGGACGCTTCCTCCAACAGCCGTCTCTGGAACGCCCGACAATGGACCTTTTGTTTTACCGGGAGCGGGTTCAGCGACGCCGGGCGATGTGACCGGCCCTCCCTCGGGGCAACGACCGGCGCAGCCGACGGCAACCAAGGCACCAACGCCGGAGACGGTACCGTCGCTCACAACGGAACGGTCGTTATCGAAGCAATAGGATCCAGACACTGAGCTTATGCAGTGATGAGGCAGCAGGTCGAGGCAGTAGATAGAGGAAGTAAACCAGGCAGGAACACCGGAAGCTTCCGGACAAAGGCTTGAAACGCATGTCATCTGGACACGAACAATACGGGGCAGGCTCCCACCACCTGGTTGGGTATCACGGGCCGCAGGTGCTTCCGTCGACGCTGAACTCGCCGGAACTGCTGGCGGTGTGGCGGAGGCGGATGCTGGTTATCTGCGGCGTCTTCACCCTGATCTCGCTCCTTTTCCTGTTGACGGCGAACGGCGCGAACCATCTGCTGCGCGCGTATCTGATGGGATTCATGAGCTGCTTCGGCTTTGCGGGCGGCGGTCTGGTGATGCTGATGCTGCAATATGTGACGGGCGGCAAATGGGGCTTGCTGCTGCGCCGGCCGCTCGAGGCGATGACACGGACGCTGCCGCTCGTGGCGCTGATGTTCGTTCCGATCGGTCTTCTGATGAAGCATCTGTACCTCTGGGCGCGCTATCCGGACCACGCGTCCCTGATGAAGGCCTATTCCGATCGCCTGATCACGCATGAAGAGGAGCTAGTGACGATTGCCAAGCGGACGATGTTGAGCCCGCTGAGCGTCTGGATCCAGACCATCTGTATCTTCGGCATCCTGATGATGTTCATGTATTTCCTGAACAAGTGGTCGCTCGAGCGCGATGCGGATCCGGCGCGGGGAACGGAGCCGAGCTTCGATCGATGGCGCATCAAGTTCGAGAACCTGAGCGGGATCGGCATATTTATCTACGTCGTGCTGCTGACGGTGGGCGCGATCGACTGGATCAAGTCACTCGATGTGACGTGGTACTCGTCGATCTGGGGGCTGCAGTTTCTGGTCGGCCAGGGATACGCGGTGCTGGCGCTGGGGATCCTGACGGTGATCCTGCTCTCGCGCGCTGAGCCGATGAAGACGCTGCTGCGGCAGACGGAGCAGTATGACCTGGGCAGGTTCGCCTTCGCGTTCGTCATGCTCAACATCTATCTGACGTTCGCCGAGTTCCTGATTATCTGGTCGGGCAACATTCCGGATGAGCTGCCCTGGTACCTGAACCGGATTCACGGCGGCTGGTGGACTATCTGCACAGCGGACTTTGTGTGCCACTGGGTGATTCCGTTCTGCCTGCTGCTTTCGCGCGATCTGAAACGCGACAAGCGGCGCATGATCTGGCTCACCTCGTTCATGATCTTTGCGCGTCTGCTGGACATGTTCTGGCTCATCGAGCCGAACTTCCGAGATGCGGCCGGCAACCTGCATATCCGGGGCAACATTAGCATTCTTGCGTATATCACTGTTCCCGTCGCAGTACTCGCACTGTGGGCGGCGTACTACATCACCCAGCTAAATGCGCGTCCGCTGGTGAATGTGAACGATCCGCACCTTGAAGAGATTCTGGAGCCCGAACATGCCAGCTAACGATAATCGACCGAGCAACAGAAACAACGACAGGGATGACCAACTCGAGATCAAGCAGGAGGCGCACAGCCACGGCGGTGCTCGCAATGCCGAGAACCCAGGCTACGAGACGGCCGATGTGAATGTCGGCGGCGTGGTCGTCTTCCTGGCGGGGCTCTCTGGTTTTATTCTGATCTTTTTCATCTTCTGTTTCGGCATGGGCCGTGTGATCAACAACGCGCTTGAGAAGCAGGACGGACCGGTTACGAAGTGGAACCAGATGTCCCAGCTCTCCGGGGCGGCAGCGACGGGTGGAAAGCGGCAGGATCTGGCGAGCGGCCCGGAGATGCAGCAGAAGTCATTGCAGCAGATGACGACCACCTTCCCCAGCCCTCGTCTCGATATTGACGATGGAAACCAGTCGACGGCCGATTTGCATGCGCGTGAGGATCTGCTGCTGGACCACTACAGCTCCGTCCCGAAAGCGCAGCAGGGGGCGATCCGGATCCCTGTAGAGCGGGCAATGGAAGCGATCGCAAAGAAGGGATTACCGGTTGCGGCGCAGGGTTCCGCGGCAGCGACAGAGCTGGCCGGGGATGCGGCGCCAGTGGTGCAGCAACCGTTAACGACGGGATTTGCCCGGACCGGGTATGAGTTGGACGTGATGGAAACGCGGGCACAGAAGATGAGCTACGGCAAAGCCGCGGCTGCGGAACATGCGGAGTTGAAGCCTGTTCGGTAACGGTAGTCATAGAATTGAATGAGTATTCAGAGTTGCAAGGACGGAGTAACGGTATGAAGGACAGGCGCACAGTTCGGGGAGGATGGCTCGCAACGATCGTGTGCTGCGGCGTGCTTGGCCTATCCGCCGGGGCGCAGGTGTCCAGCTACGGCGACAAGCAGGCCGGGGACAACTCCGGCGATCAGCTGCCGAAGGTATTGCAGAAGATCGGCGTGGCGCAGCACCTGAATCAGGCACTGCCGCTGGCTTCAACGTTCGTGGATGATACGGGCAAGACGGTACGGCTCGGCGACTACTTCGGCACGCATCCGGCGATCCTGTCGCTGGTGTACTACAAGTGCCCGATGCTCTGTTCGGAGGAGTTGGACGGTCTGACGAGCGCGCTCGAGATGGTGCGACTGACGCCGGGCAAGGATTTCGAGATTGTGATCATCAGCATCGATCCGAGCGAGACGCCGGCCGATGCGGCGAAGAAGAAGCAGTTCTACCTGAAGCGGTACGGACATCCAGAGACGGCTGCGGGGTGGCATTTTCTTACCGGCCAGCAGCCTGCGATCGACGCGGTGTCAAACGCGGTCGGCTTCGGCTATGTCCGGGTCCCGGGACCGGATGGAAAGCTGACGCAGTTCGCGCATGCAAGCTCGATCGAGGTGGTGACTACGGACGGGAAGCTGGCGCAGTACTATCTTGGGGTTGAGTACTCGCCGAAGGACGTGCTGCTAGGGCTGATCGATGCTTCGGGGAACAAGATTGGATCGCCGGTCGCGAATATTCTGACCTACTGCTATCACTACGATCCGCAGACCAACAAGCACTCACTGATCGTCGCCCGGGTCGTGCAGTTTGGCGGCATGGTGACGGTGGCGGGGCTGGGGGGGTTTATTTTTCTGATGTTTCGACGGGATTTAAAGCTCGGGCGCGAACACGACCTGACCAGACGCGAGCAAGACAACACAGGGCGCGAGCAAGACCCGACCAAGAGAGAGAACGGCTAAAGGGTAACGATGCATATCAGTCCAGTACTGTGGCAATTTCTGGTGAAGTGGCTTCATGCTTCCGCGCTGTTTCCGCGGGAGGCGTCGACCATTGCGCCCTATGCGGATGCACTTTACTTCTTCCTGCTCTTCATCACGCTGATCGGCGTTGTGCTGGTGGGCGGGTTGCTCTTCGGCTTCTCCTTTATGTACCGCCGGGACAAACATCCGGTCGCGACGCAAATCGAGGGCTCGACGCTGCTTGAAGCGACGTGGACGATCATTCCGCTGGGCATCTTTCTGGTGTGCTTTGTCTGGGGCGCGCTGCTGTACTTCCGCATCTACAATCCGCCGACGAACGCGATGAATATCTACGTGGTGGGTAAGCAGTGGATGTGGAAGGCGGAACATCCCGGCGGGCAGCATGAGATCAATGCGCTGCATGTTCCGGTAGGGCGGCCGGTGCAACTCACGATGATCTCGCAGGACGTGTTCCACAGCTTCTCGATTCCGGACTTCCGGGTGAAGCGCGAGGTAATTCCGGGCCGGTACAGCACGGTGTGGTTTGAGGCGACGACGCCGGGAACGTACCACATCTTCTGCACGCAATACTGCGGGACGAAGCACTCGGCGATGATCGGCGAGGTGACGGCGCTGACGCCTGAGGACTACCAGAAGTGGACGCAGGAGTCGACGAGCGGCATGTCGCTGGCGCAGAATGGCGAACGGCTGTTTGCAAGCATGGGCTGCAATGCGTGCCACTCGGGGACGGCAGCAGCACGGGGACCGAGTCTGGCCGGGGTCTATGGCGCGAAGCTACAGCTGGCGAATGGATCGCAGGTGCTGGTGAACGACGCCTATCTGCGGGATTCGATCCTGAATCCGTCGCAGCATGTGACCGCGGGCTACGCGCCGATCATGCCGACGTACCAGGGACAGATTAGTGAAGACGGCCTGATCGATCTTGTCGAATATGTCAAGACTCTACAAACTAACTACCGTGTGCAACAGACACTGACCACATCGCAGTCCAATCAAGAGGCGCCGACCACGCCGGGGATGGTAAAGCCATGAGCTCCTCAAGTACAACGATTTTGAACCTGCCGGATCAGACGACCGCCACGCTGCCGAAGAAGAACTACATCAACGCGGAGCACGGGCTGCTAAGCTGGCTCTTGACGGGGGATCACAAACGGATCGCGATGCTGTACCTGATCTCGATCACCTTCTTCTTCTTCATCGGCGGTGCCTTTGCGGGTATGATCCGGCTGGAGCTGCTGACCCCGCAGCCTGACCTGGTGGCTTCAGATACGTATAACAAGTTCTTCACGATGCATGGCATTATCATGATCTTCCTGTTCCTGGTGCCTTCGGTGCCGGCGACGCTGGGGAACTTCCTGATTCCGATCATGCTGGGCGCGAAGGATCTGGCGTTCCCGAAGATCAACCTGTTGAGCTGGTATCTCTATGTTGTCGGCGGGACCCTGACGCTGGCTGCGCTGGTGCTGGGTGGAGTGGATACCGGCTGGACGTTCACGACGCCGCTCTCGACTCATTACCTGAACACGCATGTAATCACGGCGGCGACGGCCATCTTTATTGCGGGTTTCAGTTCGATCTTTACAGGGCTGAACTTCATCGTGACGATCCACCGGATGCGGGCGCCGGGCATGACGTGGTTCCGGATGCCGCTATTCGTATGGTCGAACTACGCGGCCTCGCTGCTGATGGTTCTGGGGACGCCGGTGCTAGCGATCTCGCTGGTACTGGTGGCGCTCGAGCGGACGTTCGGAATCGGCGTCTTCGATCCGACCAAGGGCGGAGATCCGCTACTGTTTCAGCACCTCTTCTGGTTTTACTCGCATCCCGCGGTGTACATCATGATCCTGCCTGGGATGGGCGTGATCTCGGAGGTGATCAGCACGTTCAGCCGGAAGCGAGTCTTCGGGTACACGGCGGTGGCGTTCTCGTCGGTGGCGATCGCGCTCTTCGGCTTCTTCGTGTGGGAGCACCACATGTTCATCATGGGCGTGTCGAACTACTCGGCGCTGGTCTTCTCGCTGCTGACAATGCTGGTCGCGGTTCCTTCGGCGATCAAAATATTCAACTGGACATTTACGCTGCAGCAGGGCTCGATCACGTTTGAGACGCCGATGCTGTATGCGTTCGGGTTCATCGGGCTGTTCACGATCGGCGGTCTGACGGGCGTTTTCCTGGGCTCGTTGGGCATGGATATTCACCTTACGGAGACGTACTTCATCGTGGCGCACTTCCACTTTGTGATGGTGGGGGGGATGCTAATGGCCTTCCTCTCGGGCGTGCATTTCTGGTGGCCGAAGATGACGGGCCGGATGTATCCGGAGTCGCTCTCGAAGCTGTCCGCCGTGGTGACGTTTATCGGGTTCAACCTGACGTTCCTGCCGCAGTTCATTCTGGGCTACCTGGGGATGCCGCGCCGGTATCATGCGTATCCGCCAGAGTTCCAGGTCCTGAATGTGCTCTCGACCGCGGGCGCAACGGTGCTGGGCGTAGGCTATCTGCTGCCCATGTTGTATCTGGCGTGGTCGTTGAAGTACGGCGCGATTGCCGGCAACAATCCATGGCAGGCAACGGGTCTCGAGTGGCAGATTCAGTCGCCGCCGCTTACCGAGAACTTCATCGAGGTGCCGATCGTAGATCATGAGGCGTATGACTATGACTGGCTGGCGCACAAGACGCAGCACGAGGTGACGACCGTTGGATAACGTGATGACGCATCCCCATACCCATGAGACGGCTGTAGCGACCGTGCATGAACATGCCGTGCTGCCGCAGCATCGTCACCATTTCGAGACCGAGGATCAGCAGCGGGAGGCGGCGAGCTTCGGCATGTGGCTCTTCCTGCTGACGGAGATCATGTTCTTCGGGGGAATGTTCTTCGCGTATCTGCTGTATCGCAACTGGTACTACGATGCGTTCGTAGTGGCGTCGAACCAGTTGAGCATACCGCTAGGCGCGGCGAATACGGCGGTGCTAATCGGGTCGGGCTTTTTCATGGCGCTCGGCGTGTGGGCGGCGGAGGTGCGGAAGAAGAATCTGCTGGTGATCTTCCTGGTGATTACAACGCTGCTCGGCGGGGTATTCCTGGGGATCAAGACGGACGAATATCACGAGAAATGGGAGAAGCACCATATCCCGGGCGCACACTTCGATGTTTCGGAGTTCGTCAACCCGCATGCGTACGGGCTGAAGGAGACGCCGCTTGCGCCGGATATGGCGCAACGAACGCAGATCTTCTTCTTCCTTTATTTCGCTATGACGGGCATGCATGCGCTGCACATGATCATCGGCATCGGGATTCTCTTCTGGCTGCTGTGGCGGGCGCACTTTGGGGAGTTTACGAATGGGTATGTCGCTCCCATAGAAAACTTTGGGCTGTACTGGCATTTTGTCGATATTGTCTGGTTGTTCCTATTTCCGTTGCTGTATCTGATCAATCGTCATCCGGTGTAGCGATTCTCCTCCGGAAGCTGTGTAGCACCTATCTCAAGATTTTGAAGTTTTTAGGAGCAGGCTGTGACCGATACGCATGACGAGCTTAACGTAACGAATCCTGAGCACGGGGAACATCACATCGTCAGCCCGCTGATCTATGCGATTGTATTCGGGACGCTGCTGCTGTTTACCGGACTGACGGTAGGTGCGGCGTACATCGATCTCGGTGTTTTGAATCCGATTATCGCGCTGGGGATTGCGAGCTTTAAGGCCGTGGTTGTGATTCTGTTTTTCATGCATGTGAAGTACCAGTCGCGATTGATCAAGATGACCATTGGGGCGGGGTTTTTTACGTTCCTGGTACTGATCACGATGACCTTGAGCGACTACATGAGCAGAGCGTGGGGGCTCTGGTAGAGCGTTGCAGACTGGTGAAGCGTTGTGCCGCTGTGGAGCCTCGGCTTTGCTCAACACGAGATAGTTTGGTTGAGTTATGGCGGGGAGTGCAGACGCAGGTCTTTCGGCTGCGACTCTCGCGATGAGATTGCGACAGGCTTCGCTCAGGGTTAGGTAACAAATTTGTGGGTGTGGATGCGGAAGAACCAGTAACAGCAAGTGCCAATGCCGGCTCTTCAGCAGAACTTAGTTGAAGCCCAGGGTTTGGTGAGGGATGTAGGGAGCTTCGAGGGCGGCGATCTCTTCCGGGGTTAGCTGGAGAGAGAGGGCGGCGACGGCATCTTCGAGGTGGCCGGGCTTGCTGGCGCCGATGATGGGGGCGGTGATGACCGGTTTGGCGAGCATCCAGGCGAGAGCTACCTGGGCGGGGGGAACGCTGCGGCGGGTTGCGACTTCGCCAAGGCGATCGACGACGGCACGGTCGGCTTCTTCGGTGGGGCCGTACATGGTGTTGCCCAACTTGTCGGTCTCGGCCCGTTTTGTAACAGCCTGCCCGGTGCTCTCGGTCTGCCAAGCGCGGGTGAGGCGGCCGCGAGCGAGGGGCGACCACGGGATGACGCCGATCCCTTCCGCTTCGCAGAGGTCCATCATCTCGCGCTCTTCTTCGCGGTAGAGTAGGTTGTAGTGGTTCTGCATGGAGATGAAGCGCGTCCAGCCGTGCTTGTCCGCGAGGTAAAGGGCCTTGGCGAACTGCCAGGCGTACATGGAGGACGCGCCGATGTAACGGACTTTCCCGGCCTTGACGACGTCGTGGAGCGCTTCGAGCGTCTCTTCGATAGGGGTGTCGTAGTCCCAGCGATGGATCTGGTAGAGGTCGACGTAGTCGGTCCCGAGGCGGCGGAGGCTCTGGTCGAGTTCATAGAGGATCTCTTTGCGGGAGAGGCCCTTGCCGTTGGGCTCGTCGCGCATGAGGCTGTGGACCTTAGTAGCGATGACGACGGCCTCGCGGCGGACGTTGGCGTTGAGGAAGCGGCCGAGGACTTCTTCGCTGGCGCCGCTTGAGTAGACGTTGGCGGTATCGAAGAAGTTGATGCCAAGGTCGAGCGCCTGTTTGAGGAAGGGCTGGCTCTGCTGCTCGTCGAGTGTCCAGGCGTGGCGGCCGGGCATCGGTATGCCGGTTGCGGGGGCACCGTAGGTCATGCAGCCGAGGCAGATGCGCGAGACTTTGAGGCCTGTCCGGCCGAGGTTCACACAGTTCATCGAGATGCTCCTGCTATGTGATGCATGAGGGCGGGCTGCGTAGCTTCTGAGAAATTCAGGACCTTCGGCTTCGCTCAGGATGACAGTGTTTTTGGGGTGGGGAAGAAGGAGCAACAGCAAGTGCAAACGCAGATCGTTCGACTTCGCTCAGGATGACAGATGGTTGGCGATACCGCCTTCTCAGGAGACGAGGCGTGGCTGGTTGTGGCTCTGGTGTACACCTACAGAGAAATACTCTAGCCGGTGATGATGCCCATGGCGAAGATGGAGGTCAGGATGGCGATGCCGTCTTCGGTGATGGCGGGGATCCAGTCGGGCCAGCCAGTGCCTTCGACGATGCTATGCCGGATGTGGTAGCCGCCGAAGGCACCGAGGACGGCACCGAGTGCGCCGAGAACGATGCCTTCCAGGATGGATCCCTGGAGCGCGGTTGCGGCGATGGCGCCGACGAGGCCACCGAAGACGACGCGTGCGGCGAGTGGGCCGGGAGCGATACGGCTTGGCGTCTTTGGCAATTTGTCGCCGATGAGTTCACCGAGGGCGAGCAGCGTGAAGATAATGGCTGCGGCGAGCTTTGTGGTCCAGAAAGCCCAATCGTGCTGGACCGGCAGATAGCCGAGATAGCCGAACCAGCAAAGGACGGCGATGGGGGTCATGGTTCGCAGTCCGTTCGCGAAGCCGAGAAGAGGGATCGCCACGAGCCACGTTATCATCGTGATCGCCATTCGGTTTACCTTCCTGTTCGCGGAATGCTGTTCTCGTTTTCTGTTCGGAGCATTTTGTACTCAGATCTCTGTTCGGAGCCAGCTGTATAACGGGAAAGCCTCCGCCAGATCGAGTACCTCGCTTCGGATGCGGGCGAGCTGCACGACGTCTCCTCGGTGCTCGAGTGCCTGAGCGATCCAGCCGGCGATCGTGCGCATTTCGGGCTCCTTCATACCGCGGGTGGTAAGGGCGGGGGTGCCGATGCGGATGCCGCTGGGCTTCATGGGCGGGTTGGTGTCGTAGGGGATGGCGTTCTTGTTGACGGTGATGCCGGCCTCACCGAGTGCGTGCTCGGCCTCGCTGCCGAGAATGCCTTTCTGGAAGACATCGACGAGGATGAGATGCGTGTCGGTGCCGCCGGAGATGACGCGATAGCCCTCAGCGGCCATGGCTTCGGCGAGGACCTTCGCATTAGCGACGATCTGGTTGGCGTAGACGCTGAAGTCCGGCTGGAGGGCTTCGCGGAAGGCGACGGCCTTGGCGGCGATGACGTGGACGAGCGGGCCGCCCTGCTGGCCGGGGAAGACGCTGCGGTCGATACCGGCTGCGAACTGCTGTTGGCAGAGAATCAAGCCGGAGCGCGGGCCGCGGAGCGTTTTGTGTGTGGTGGTGGTGACGACGTGAGCGTGCGGGATGGGCGAGGGATGGGCGCCGCCAGCGACGAGGCCGGCAAAGTGCGCCATGTCGACGAGGAGACAGGCGCCTACCTTGTCGGCGATCGCGCGCATGCGTGGAAAGTCGAACGTTCTCGGGTAGGCACTGCCGCCGCCGATGATCATCTTCGGGCGTTCGCGCTCGGCGATGGCTTCGAGTTCGTCGTAGTCGATGACCTCGGTATCTTTGCGGACCTGATAGCCGACGACGCGGTAGAGCTTGCCGGAAAAGTTGAGTTTGTGGCCATGGGTAAGGTGGCCGCCGTGCGCGAGATCGAGGCCGAGGATGGTGTCGCCGGGGGTGAGCAGGGTCATGAAGGCGGCGGCGTTAGCCTGCGACCCGGAGTGAGGCTGCACGTTGGCATGGTCGGCGCCGAAGAGCAGCTTTGCGCGATCGCGGGCGAGGTTCTCGACGACGTCGGCGAACTCGCAGCCACCGTAGTAGCGCTTGCCGGGATAGCCTTCAGCGTACTTGTTGGTGAAGACGGTGCCTGCCGCTTCGAGGACGGCGCGGCTGACGAAGTTCTCGGAGGCGATCATCTCGAGCCCCTGCTGCTGGCGGGCGATCTCGTTGTCTATCTGGGCGGCGATCTCCGGATCGGACACGGCGAGGGGAGCGTTGAGGTGAATCGGCATAGAGCGATTTTACCCTTTGCTCGGAGTGGTCCTTGTTATGACGAACAATCAGGTAGAGGTACGTTCGCCTCAGGAAAGCGGTAAAGCCGCTATGCCTGTCATCCGAGCGCAAGGAGCAAGAGTGTCCAGCATGGCCGAGGACTGAAGATCTTGGACGCTGCCTTGATTCGGTATTCCGTAAGCCGGCGCGTGCAATCCAAGCTGTTATGGATGCAGCGCTCATGGTGTCATGGGAGTGAGTATCTCGCCAAGCACATCGGGCGTGTCTGGAGATCGTTCGAGTGCAGGATACTTATTGCCATCGTGATAGTCGATCAGCACCTCACGGTCTGCATCTCCACTCCGAACAGTCATGTGGATGGGCACACTCGAGTTCTTGGAGCCTCTTCGCGTTTCCAAGAGTGCGCTATGGAGTGACTCAGCGGAAAAATCACGGCCGTTGATGGAGACGATCTTTTCGTCTGGAGCGAGCCTGGCCGTAAATGCTGGCGAGAAAAAACGCACTTCGAGAACGGTCCCATCGTTGGCCAAGAGCAGACCAAGCGAAAAGTAGGCGTCGATCGCTTTGAATCTTCCAAAGAACGCCTGTTCATAGAGGCCGGGCTCGTCCTTGTACACCAGGTGCCACCCGGCTTGATCGATGCCGTCGAGGTTCGCGTGGGGTGTAAGCGCCGTTATGCGGTATCGCAGGAACGCTGCCCAGTCATTGGGGGCGACCTGGTTCAGATCCGAGACGATCTCGTTGAGATCGTAGGGAACTGTGATGGGCCCCGTTGCGCCTCCTTTGGCGAGGAAAAGCAAGCTGAAGTCGTGAAGGGATTTCCTGTTGCCGGTAAGTTTGCGGATCGTTGTATCGACGTCGAGCCAGAGCAACTCGCCTTCAGCGTAGTAATCCTGGCTGCCACGCCAATCAATATAGGCTATGCTGCCGCCCTGAACGGAAGCGGCGATGGCAGTATCTTCGGTATTGCGCCAGATCCGCCTCGGATTGACGTCCTGCCAAGCCGCCCAGAATGCAAGAGAATTGCGATAGTGGACGTTCGTCTCAAAGCCTGATCGTGCTGCGAGAACATCGCCAAGATACCGTGTCATTCCTTCGTACACCCAAAGCAGTTCGCCTTTCATGGGAGTCGCGAAGTCGGGCGTGTTGAGGCCGATGGGGCGGCGGTATTTTCCATTCCAGGAATGGGTGAACTCGTGCGGCAGCAGTTCTGCGTTCAGTTCGGCCTGTGCCGGGTTGGCGTATCCATCCCGAGAGCAGCCGTCGTTGCTGGATTGCTGGTGCTCTTGCCCGTGCCGTCCTGCGTACTCACTCAAGGTAAGAAGGAAGTGATAGGAGTCGTAGTGTGGCGGACCATACATGGCGCCCGCCTCCAACACCAGTTTGTTGAGCGCGGCCAGGAAGTGCGGGCTGAGATTCTGCTCCAGATCTGCAGGTGAATCCGCGGCGACATCGAGGAAGTGCTGCGGATGGATAGCGGGCGTCAGCGGAATCTCCCTGAAATATCGTCCGGCGAGAACAGGCGAATCTTCAAGCTGACCGATGTTGGTCCTGGCGAAGGTGGTGCGATTGCCGCTGGACGTTATGCGGGTGAGCGCGGTACCCAGCTGCCAGTTCGGAGACACGATAACGCTGGGCTGAACAACGATCTGTTGTACTGGAACGCCCGCTGGATAGAGCATGAGGCGCTCCCACTCGAGTTCCACGAGATTGGGCGCAACGTCGATGCCCTGGCCTACGGCGAGAAAGTCGTCGTGAATGTGCAAGCGGGTTACGCCCGCAGGAACCTGGACGTGGAAGGCATACATGTCGATGTCATCCCGCCGCCACGGAATGGTGTGACCATTCGCCGTGACGGCAATCCCTGTCAAATCACCGATTGGCCCGCTTGGACTATGGTTACCCGGAATCCACCTGGCTGCAGTGAAGGTGAACGGGCCAGTCCGGACCGGAATCTCAATCTCGGCGTGGAGCAGCTTGCGGGAGGCGTCGCTCAAGTCAGCGACAATTGTCATGGGGTGATCCTTGCTGGTGGCGTTGTTGGCTGGCGATAGGGAAGCCATGGTCGCTACCCTTCCAGCATCGTGCTCCGATTGCGCCAGCAAAGGCGTTATCAGTGCAGCAGTGACGATGGACATGCAGATTTGGCGGAAGGGCTTTGGCATGATTTCTCCTAAGCCATTTACGGCAGCAGCGCTCGATCTGTTCCCTTTCTCGATCCGTTCCCTTGTTGTGAGCACGATGGAATGTGATCGATCTACGGTGCACACGTGATCCGCGCAGGCACACGCGACAGGATTGAGCGTGCAAGGACGAATGCGGACCTTCAGCTGTGTATGTCGCTAGGAGACTGCGACAGGCTGCGCTCAGGATGACGGGTTCCTTGGTGGGTGGACTGCAATCGAGAGGTGAACTGGACGTGGTGGGTGGATTGCGGGAGAGGTGGTTCGAGGTGAGAGAGAAGAGGCGCGAGATTAGACGGCTTGGCCTGCGCTGGCGCCGGAGGCCCAGGCCCATTGGAAGTTGTAGCCGCCGAGCCAGCCGGTGACGTCGACGACTTCGCCGATGAAGAAGAGACCTGGAACGGTGCGGCTCTGCATGGTCCTGGCGTCGAGGTCCGCGGTGTGGACGCCGCCGGCGGTGACTTCGGCCTTTGCGTAGCCCTCGGTTCCGGCGGGAATGATGTGCCATGTATGGATCTGGCGTTCGAGTGCGGCCAGTGCGGGGTTGGTCCAGCTGGCGGGGCGGTTGAGGTCGAACCAGCGCTCGGCGAGGCGGCTGGGAAAGACGGTGCGGAGGGCTTCGATGGCTGCTCCGGGGTCGCGGCGGGCATTCGGTTCGAGGAGAGGCGCGGTGACGGCGCGGCCGGGTGCGAGGTCGAGGGTGACGGGTTGGCCAGGCTCGAAGAAGGAGGAGGCCTGGAGGATGGCGGGGCCGCTGAGGCCGCGATGGGTGATCAGCATCTTTTCGCGGAAAGATGTTCTAGGCGTGCGCCTGGAGGTGCTGGTTGCGGTTGCGGTCACCTCGACGGAGAGGCCGGTGAGGTCTGACCAGCGCGCCTGGTCCCCGGGGCCGAAGACGAGAGGGACGAGGCCGGGGCGGCAGGGAACGATACGCAGGCCGAACTGCTCGGCGAGGGTGTAGCCGAGGCTGGTGGCGCCCATCTTGGGGATGGAGAGGCCGCCGGTGGCGACGACGAGCGAGGACGCGTGGAAGGGACCGCGCGTGGTGTCGACGGTGAAGGCAGCCTCTCTGCGGACGGCTGCGATGCGGGTTCCGAGAAAGATCTTGACGTTGGCTTCGGTGCACTCGCGCTCGAGGAGGGTGACGATGTCGAGTGCTGTGCGGTCGCAGAAGAGCTGGCCGAGAGTCTTTTCGTGGTAGGGAATGCCGTGTTTTTCGACGAGGGCGATCATGTCTTCGGGGGTGAAGCGGGCGAGGGCGGATTTGGCGAAGTGTGGGTTTTCGGAGAGGAAGTTTTCGGGGCGGGTGTGGAGGTTGGTGAAGTTGCAGCGGCCTCCACCGGAGATGAGGATCTTCTTGCCGGGGCACTCGGCGTGGTCGAGGAGGGCGACGCGGCGGCCGCGTTTGCCGGCTTCGATGGCACACAGGAGGCCGGCCGCGCCTGCTCCGAGGATGACGACGTCGAAGGTCTGGGCGGGGGGCATTGGATCTAGTTTAGTGGATTGAGGTTGAGCAGAGGGCGGATGTGGGGGTGGACAGCGCGGCTGATCCGGACGTGCGGCTGCACTCAGGATGACAACGTTCAGGTTAGTGGGAAAGATAGCAAGGGCAAATGCAGGTCCTTCGGCTGCGGCGTTGCCTTCGCTCAGGATGACAGAAGTTTGGGGTGGGGTGAGGGGGGCCGGGGGACGGTGGAGACGAGGGTCTATGCGACGATAGGGGATGGCGAAGAGGGTGGAGGAACGGGCTCTGCGCGTGGGTATGCCGCGGGCGAATGGGCCGCTGGTTGTGGTTCAGCGGCGCGCTGCGGATCGGCTGCGGGCGGGGCATCTGTGGGTGTATCGGACGGACGTAGAGGAGTTGGTTCCGGCGCTTACGGGCGGGGGATTGGTAGCGGGTGGGCCGCAGGTTGAGGGGGGCGCGCTGGTGACCGTGGTGGACTCGCGCGGGATTCCGCTGGGGACTGGGCTGTTCAGTGCGGCATCGCAGATTGCGGTGCGGATGGTCTCGGCGGAGGCTTCGGTGACGCGCGAGGGTTATCTGGCTATGGTGCGGGAGCGGCTGGATGCGGCGCTGGCGCTCCGGGAGGAGCTGGCTCCGGAGTCGCTCGAAGAGAATGCCTGCCGGCTGGTGTTTTCGGAGGCGGACGGGTTGCCGGGGATTGTAGCGGATCGGTATCACGACGTGGTGGTGCTGCAGTTGCTGACGCAGGGGACGGCGCGGGATGACATTCGCCGGCTGGTGACCGAGGTTTTAACGGAGCGCTTCGCGCTCGAGACGGTGGTGGAGCGGCCGGATCCGCGGGTGCGAGAGCTGGAGCAGCTGGCGGCAGTGTCGGCCGAGCCTTTGTTTGTGCGGGGTGAAGCAGAACGGGCAGCGACACGTGCCAATGCAGGTCCTGATATCACTACCAATGCAGGTCCTTCGGCTTCGCTCAGGATGACAGATGTTTTGGAGGGTGGGGACCGCGTTGCGAAGCTGGCTACAGTGTTCACGATCAACGGGCTGCGGTTTCACTTCGATGCGGGTGCGGGGCAAAAGACCGGGGCGTTTCTGGATCAGCGGTTGAACTATGCGGCGGCTGCCCGGTATGCACGCGGCGTGGCGCTTGATGTCTGCACGTACCAGGGGGGCTTCGCGCTGCATATGGCCACGCGGTGCGAGCGGGTGACGGGGGTGGATGCGAGCCGGGCGGCGCTCGAGGTGGCGGACCGGAATCGTGAGCTGAATACGGGTGAGCTGAATATGGGTGTTGTGGGGGAGGGAGTGCTGCGGGCGGTGGTGGACTGGATCGAGGCGGATGCGTTCGAGCTGCTGCGGGAGTTCGAGGGGTCGGGCCGGAGGTACGACACGATCGTGCTTGATCCGCCAGCGTTTGCGAAGTCGAAACGAGCGGCCGAGGGCGCCCTCCGGGGATACAAGGAGATGAACCTGCGGGCCATGAAGATGCTGCGGCCAGGAGGAACGCTGGTGACCTGTTCGTGCTCGCATCATGTTCCGCTGGCTGATTTCGCGGAGGTGGTCCGGGCGGCGGCAGTGGATGCGAGCCGGCGGGTGCAGGTGCTTGAGACGCGCGGAGCGGCACCGGATCATCCGGCAGTGCTGACACTACCGGAGACGAGCTATCTGAAGTGTCTCATCTGCCGTGTGGGATGAGCATGGGGCTGCCTCTGCGGGCGAAGGCTCCTGGTTTGCAGTGATGGCAGAAGGCCTGATGGCTGAGCCAGTTCGCAAAAGTTTCGACGTAGTACTGCTTGGCCAGGATGAGTTCTTTGTCGGGCGATGAAGGTGTGTCGGATCTCTCGGTTCTGCGGCTATTTAGATCGAATTTTGCTCTTTCTGCAACTTCATATTGCTGGTGTAATTCGGAGCCAAGTGAACAGCGCATGAGATAACTCCTGAGACTGGGGTGCAAGTTGACGTTTCGCTAGAGCGAAGGCATAGACCTGTTCGCCAACAAGTGGTGGATTGCCGCTACCAACTTGCGGGGACCGTCCATGGCAGGGAAGACTTTTTCAATTGGTTCAAGTGCAGCAGAAAAAAGAATAGGTGTTAGAACGAGGCGTTGAGACAGCGGCCAGCGGTACCGGATCACCTCGAGAGCCTGGAGGCGTAGTTCAGATGAGAGAGAATCGCACAAGATGAACAGATCGATCTGGTGCTGCTCGGCCATCCAATCAAGGTCGGTGAGACTAAGAGCCGTGTGCAGCTGAAAGCCTGCCTTTTCGAGGACCCACCGGCGGGTGTCCACGAGGCGAGTGTCCTGACCGAAGAGGAGAATGGAGGCAGAGTCTGCCATCGTGGGGAGTTCTTCCATGAGAGAGATCATCGTACAGTCCCCAAAGACTTACAGTAGTGGTACGGCCGCCTCTTTGTATGTCGGGCAGCTGACAGTGTCAGAAGATACTATGAGCATTTATTGATTTTCAAGTAACTACGGTAACCCGTTCTACAAAGCCGAAATCGTAGATTGCATAACGTCGAGGAGATCAGAAGGTGTTTAAAGTTCGCTCAACAAGCTCGGAGGCTCGCGGTCAGGAGTTAAGAGTCAGGGACATAGGAACTTAGGAGTAGGAGTCGGAATCAGAGCTATAAGTCGGGAGTCAGGAAAGTTAGAAGCAGGACTTGTGGCACATGACCCTCTGGAATGCGATGTTGAGATGCTTGTGAGGAGGAGGATGCGATGGCGATCAAGTGGGATAAGTTGACGGTGAAGGCACAGGAGGCGGTGCAGGGCGCGAGTGCTCATGCGTCGGAGAATGGCAATCCGGAGGTGCTGCCGGTCCATCTGCTGGCGGCGCTGCTTGAGGATCGGGAGGGAGTGGTACTTCCGGTGCTTGAGAAGATCGGAGTTCCTGTGGAGCAGCTGTTAAGTGGAGTCAATACAGCGATTGCGCGGCTGCCGAAGGTGCAGGGCGGGGGGCAGCCGGGGATGTCGGCGGCGCTCCAGAAGGTGGTTGAGCGCGGGTTCAAGGAGGCGGAGAACTTCAAGGACGACTACTGCTCGACGGAGCATCTGCTGCTGGCGTTGGCTGAGGCCAAAGGCGCCGGCGGCAGTTCAGGAAAAGACCCGGTGCAGACGGCGTTGACGGCGGTAGGTGCGACACATGAGGCGATCCTTCGGGCGTTGAGCGCGGTGCGGGGATCGCAGCGGGTGACGGATCCGAATCCGGAGGGAAAGTTCCAGGCGCTGGAAAAGTATTCGAAGGATCTGACGGAGCTGGCGCGGCGGGGCAAACTCGATCCGGTGATCGGGCGGGACGAGGAGATACGCAGAGTGGTGCAGGTGCTTTCACGGCGCACGAAAAACAATCCGGTGTTGATTGGCGAGCCGGGCGTGGGCAAGACGGCGATTGTCGAGGGGCTGGCGCGGCGGATCTTTCTTGGGGACGTGCCGGAGATCCTCAGGAACAAGCGGGTGTGTTCGCTCGACCTGGGGGCGTTGATTGCAGGAGCCAAATTCCGCGGGGAGTTTGAAGAACGGCTGAAGGCGGTATTGAAGGAGATCGAGGAGTCGCACGGCGAAGTTATTTTGTTCATCGATGAGTTACATACTCTGGTGGGGGCCGGCGCTGCTGAGGGGACGATGGATGCGAGCAACATGTTGAAGCCGGCGCTGGCGCGCGGGGAGCTGCGAGCGATCGGCGCGACCACGTTAAACGAGTACAAGAAGTACATCGAGAAGGATGCGGCGCTCGAGCGGCGGTTCCAGGTGGTGTATGTGGGGGAGCCGAATGTGGAGGATACGGTCGCGATCCTGCGCGGGCTGAAGGAACGGTACGAGGCGCATCACAAGATCCGGATCAAGGACTCGGCGATTGTGGCGGCGGCGGTGCTGTCCCATCGGTATATTTCGGACCGGTTTTTGCCGGATAAGGCCATTGACCTGGTGGATGAAGCGGCGGCGGCGCTGGCGATCCAGATTGGATCGGTGCCGGTCGAGATCGATGACCTGGAACGGCGGGCGACCTCGCTCGAGATCGAGCGGCAGGCGTTGAAGCGGGAGACGGACCCGGGATCGCGCGAGCGCATGGAGGAGGTGGAGCGCGAGCTGGCGGGGGTGAAGGAGACGGCGGCTGGGCTGCGGGCGCGATGGCAGACAGAGCGGGGGGCGATCGGCCGGATCGCGGAGTTGAAGGAGCGGCTGGAGGCGTTGCGGACGCAGGCGGCGGAGGAGACGCGCACGGGCAATCTGCAGCGGGCGGCGGAGCTGCAGTATGGGGAGATACCGAAGCTGGAGGCGGAGCTGAAGGGGTTGACGGATGTGGCGGATGGAGTGACTGCTGCGGAAGCAAGTGCAACGACAAGGGCAAATGCAGGTCCTTCGGCTGCGCCCTCCGCAAAGAACGCGGATGGCTTCGCTCAGGATGACAGAATTGTTGGGAAGGCGAACCAAGGGCGGCCGGCGCGGATGTTGAAGGAGGAGGTGGACGAGGAGGATATTGCGCGGGTGGTGTCGAAGTGGACGGGGATCCCGGTAGCGAAGATGCTCGAAGGGGAGATGCAGAAGCTGGTGCAGATGGAAGACCGGCTGCGGGAGCGGGTGGTCGGGCAGGACGAGGCGCTCGAGGCGGTGGCGAATGCGATTCGTCGCTCGCGGGCGGGGTTATCCGATCCGAAGCGGCCGATCGGGAGCTTCATCTTTCTCGGTCCCACGGGGGTGGGAAAGACGGAGACGGCACGGGCGCTGGCGGAGTTCTTGTTCGACGACGAGGCGGCGATGGTGCGGATCGATATGAGCGAGTACATGGAGAAGCACGCAGTGGCGCGGCTGATCGGTGCGCCGCCGGGGTATGTGGGGTATGACGAGGGTGGGCAGTTAACGGAGGCGGTCCGGCGGCGGCCGTATGCGGTGATCCTGTTCGATGAGATCGAGAAGGCGCATCCGGATGTCTTCAACGTGCTGCTGCAGGTACTCGACGATGGGCGGCTGACGGACTCGAAGGGCCGGACGGTCGACTTTAAGAATACGGTGCTGATCATGACATCGAATTTGGGCGCGAGCCTGCTCTCAGGCGCGTGGGCGGAAGGAGAAGACGGCTTCAAGGAGGCGACGGTCCGGGTGATGGGGGTGCTGCGGGAGCATTTTCGGCCGGAGTTCCTGAACCGCGTGGACGATATTGTGGTCTTTCATCCGCTGGGCGAGGAGCAGCTGGAGCACATCATCGACCTGCGGTTCGCAGAGCTGAAGAATTTGCTGGCCGACCGGAAGATCACACTCGAGATGAGTCCCGAGGCACGGCGAGCGATCTTCAAGGCCGGGTATGACCGGGCGTATGGAGCGCGGCCGTTGAAGCGGGCCATTCAGCGGATGGTACAGGACAAGCTAGCGGTGAAGATTCTGGATGGAAGCGTGCTGCATGGAGATCATGTGCAGGTGACGGCGGGAAGGGATGGGCTGGAGTTTGTCGTGACCGGGCGGGAGGCGGTGGTGGAGAGCTAGCTCGGGATAGAGGCTCGGCTGCGATGTTTGGAGGCATGGCCGAGTCCTGGGTGGCTTCTGTGTCTGCCAGCCAACCTTGATTCTCTCTGCCGCACCCTATACACCGTGAGGTTTGAGGAGAAGCGAATGAACGACGACACGGTGAAGGGTGTACTGCGGAAGATTGGCGGCCATATCGAAGAGGCGGCTGGTGCGCTGGTCGGCGATGAAGGGATTGAAGATTGCGGGCCAGGAGGACCAGATCAAGGGTAAGGCCCGGGAGGCGTGGGGCGATGTGAAGGATGCCGGGAATGCCTTGATCGACAACGCTCGCGCTGCCAAGCTCGATGCCGAGGCGAAGACAGAGCGAGCAAAGGATTTTGATCGCGAGCACAAAGTGGAAGTCGTTCGAGAGTGACTAGAACGGTACAGTGAACCGAAGCTGAGAGGCACGCCGATTCGTCTCAGAACGGCGTGACAGGCTCGTATACTCGGGGGTTGGATGTACACAGGACGTTGCGACTAAGTGCTCCTGGCGTACAGAACGCGAGTCGACGAGGCTAGGTTGGGTAAGCGGGCGATCATTATCGGGGCGGGGCCGGCGGGGTTGACGGCAGCGCTGGAGTTGCTGCGGGGCAGCGACATTCAGCCGGTGATTCTTGAAGCGAGTGGAGAGATCGGCGGGATCTCGCGGACCATCCGGTACAAGGGCAACCGGATGGATATCGGCGGGCACCGGTTTTTTTCGAAGAGCGACCGCGTGATGCAGTGGTGGATCGACCTGATGCCGCCGGTAGGCGCAGAGGAGACGGCGGGTGAGAGCGAGATCAGCTATCAGGGGGAGCGGCGCACTGTTGCTGTACCGGCGCGCCTTAAGGAAGAGCCGGTGTTGCGCGGGATCGGGCCGCTGGCGGTCGAGCCGATCCTTGTAGAGACGGAGACGGAGGAGACGGATGCGGATGGGACGGTGCATCCGGCGGAGCATGGACATACAGCGACAATTCTTCCCACGAAAGCCATCACCGTGGCCGCAGCCGCGCCGGTGGACCCAGACCTGGTGATGCTGATTCGGCCGCGTAAGAGCCGGATCTACTATCTCCGGCGTTTCTTTGCATATCCGATCACGCTGACGGCGGAGACGCTGGGGAACCTGGGGATAGCGCGCACGTTGCGGGTGGGGATGAGCTATTTGAAGTCGCGGGTAAGCCAGATTACGCCGGAGAAGAGCCTGGAGGATTTCCTGATCAACCGGTTCGGGCGAGAGCTCTACCTGACCTTCTTCAAGAGTTATACGGAGAAGGTATGGGGGACGCCGTGCGATCAGATCTCGGCGGAGTGGGGGGCGCAGCGGATCAAAGGGCTGAGCTTGACGACGGCGGTGAAGCACTTTGTAAAGAAGACGCTTGTCCGTAAAAAGCCGGCCCCGAACGAGCAAACCGACCTGTCGCAGAAGGGGACGGATACGAGCCTGATCGAGCGGTTCATGTACCCGAAGTTCGGGCCGGGGCAGCTGTGGGAGCACGTGGCGGAGCAGATCGAGGCGAAGGGCGGGGAGATTCACCGGGGCTGGCGGGTGGACCGGATCCATTGCGAGGGGATGTGTGTGACGTCGATTGAGGCGGTGAACGAGGCGGCCGAGCGGCGTACGTTTGTGGGCGAGTATTTCTTCTCGACGATGCCGATGAAGGAGCTGGTGCGGGCGATCGGGGCTGGCGGGGATGCTGGGACACCGGTACCGGAGGCGGTGCGCGAGATCGCGGAGGGGCTCGAATATCGCGACTTCATCACGGTGGGGATTCTGGCTGATCGGTTGCATGTGACAGAGCGCGGGGGCGGGTTGCTTGAAGATACGTGGATCTATATCCAAGAGCCGGATGTGTTACTGGGACGGTTACAGATCTTCAATAATTGGAGTCCGCATATGGTTGCCGATCCGTCGAAGGTGTGGCTTGGACTCGAATATTTCTGTTATGAGACGGACGCGCTATGGGCGATGCCGGATGAGGAATTGAAAGCGTTTGCGGCGGCGGAGCTCGAAAAGATCGGCATTCTGAAGATTGCGGACGTGCTGGATGGGCACGTGGTGCGGGTTCCGAAGACGTATCCCGCGTACTTCGGAACGTATGACCGGTTTGACGAGTTGCGGGCGTGGACGGACAGGTTCGAAAACCTGTTTCTCGTCGGGCGGAACGGGATGCACAAGTACAACAACCAGGACCACAGCATGTTGACGGCGATGACGGCGGTGGACGGAATTATCGCGGGCCACGTCGATAAAGCGGCGCTGTGGGGAATCAATACGGAGCAGGAGTATCACGAGGAGAAGAAGTAGGCGGCGGAGACGGCTCCCGGGGGTCAGGCGGCGCGTGGCCGTATGGTTGGGATATGATTCGGCAGCGATGAGAGCAGCGGCTGAGCCACGGCGAAATCGATTCGGTGAAGTAGAGCATGACGATGCAAACGGGTCGACGGGCCGAGCGGGATGCGGATCTTCGACTACGCTTCTTGAGGAGACGGGCGGCTCCGCTCAGGAGAGAGCTTTGGTGCTGTGGTCATTGCTTCTGATCTCGCTCGATCGGCGTAAGGAGGACAGATGCGAACATTTTTTTTGGTGCTGGCAATTGCGATCGTTGTGTTTGTGGCGGTAAATCGGGAGCGGTTGTATCTGCGTGACCCGCTGGGGACGATGTACAGGAACGGCGTGAAGGTGGAGGGCGCACACGTTTTGATCAACTATTCAAACGATGTGCTGGTGCAGATTGGGAAGGGTCTGCAAGTCGATGAATACCTGGTGCAGGGATGGAGCAGGGCGCCGGGGGTTCCGGTGGAGATCCGCTGCCTGGAGGGACTGGTGTGCCTGGCTGAGGCGGACCATGCGCCGACGGTTCCGGTAGCGGGCGCGACGAAGGCGACGATGACGAACCGGGAGGTCTCCTTTGGGGATGGAACGGGAACGGTGATTCGGATCGTGCTGCGGTAGCTCGGAGTGAGGCTCCATGTGCGTTGCTCGATTCCCGTTATGGGCCCTGTACTGGTCACGCATGCGGAATTTGCTTGGTCTGCCGAGACTTCTCAGGCAGAGTAGAGCAAAGGTCAAACCATGCAAGAAGAATTCCCGAAGATGGCCGCATTGCGTCCGTTGCCAGGGCGGGCGATGGACGAGGGAGACACGCGTGCACTGGCGGCGGATAAATCGGCGGCGGCCAGTCCGGTGGCGGCCAGTCCGGTGGCGGAAGTGGAGCGCGAGCAAAGGCCGACGATTCGGCTGGAGCGGAAGCATCCGCTGGCGATCCGGTGGATGCACTGGATCAATTTTCCTGCGCTCTTCGTCATGATCTGGAGCGGCCTGCTGATCTACTGGAATGATGCGATTCCGACCGAGGGACATGCCCATGAGGTGTACCGGGTAGGAATCGGCTCGGTAACGCTGTTCCGGCTGTTTCCGGATTGGTTCTGGAATGCGATTCACGCGCCGTTCCGGGTGACGACGGGGCTGGGGCTTCACTTCCTGTTCATGTGGCTGTTTGCGGTCAACGGGCTGCTGTATGGGCTGTATCTCGCGATCTCGGGCGAGTGGCGGTTTATGGTGCCGGACCGGCGGTCGGTGCGGGAGGCGATCCAGGTGACGCTTGTGGACCTGCGTTTACGCAAGGGGCTGCCAGCGCAGAAGAAGTACAACGGCGCACAGAAGATCGCGTATACGACGGTATTGCTGATGGGCGTGGGAAGCCTGCTGACGGGGGTTGCGATCTATAAGCCGGCCCAGCTGCACCTGGTTACGACGTGGCTGGGCGGATACGAGATGGCGCGGTGGGAGCATTTCTGGTTGACGATGGGGTTCTGCGGATTCTTTATGATTCACGTGGTGCAGGTAGCGATGGCGGGGTGGAACAACTTGCGGTCGATGGTCAGCGGGTACGAGATCAAGGGTGTGGATGAGCCGTCGCTTGAGCGAGAACGGAGGAGCTGGTGAGCGATGCTGTACGCGAACAGACGGAGCGCGATGAGCAGGTAAAGCGGGAGTCGGGGAGACGGACGCGGCGAAGTTTTCTGGCCGCCGCCGCCGCCGTAGCAGGCGGCTACGGGGTGTACCAGATTCTCGATAAGGCCAATGGCGGACGATTAATGCCGCGGCCGCTGCGCAACGCGGTGTTTCGGTTCGATGCGGAGGTATCGAAGGCGGTATTTCATGATCGCGGATTATCGCCAACGTACCCGGTATCGCGGGCGGTTCCGCTGCGCACGAATGGCGACTACGGCCTGAAGGATGGGATTGCGCCGGAAAACTATCGGCTGCAGGTTGCCGGGGTGGCGGAGGCTCATCACTTCCCGCAGTACATGCGTGATGTGACGGCGTGGGATTACAAATTCGCGGCGATACCGACGGACGAGCCAGGCGTGGAGGCGGGCACGAAAGAGGCTCCGAAGGCACCGATGCCGGCTGCGTTTGCGGCTGCCTTCGCGGCGCTGAAGCAGCAGCAAGGCGATAAGCGGCCTCGCGGGCGGGAGGAGGCCGGCGAGAGCGACACGGCGCTCGATCCTGGAACGCCGGGGCTGCTGCTGACGCTCGAGGATGTCACGAAGCTGCCGCATCATGAACTGGTGACGGAGTTCAAATGCATCGAGGGGTGGAGCCAGATCGTGCAGTGGGGTGGGGTGCGGCTGGCGGACTTCATCGAAGCGTATCCACCGGAGCGAAACGAAAAGGGCGAGCTGCCGAAGTACGTTTCCATGGAGACGCCGGACGGCGACTACTACTGCGGCTTCGACATGCGGGTGTGCCAGCATCCGCAGAGTCTGCTGGTAACGGAGATGGGAGGCCAGCCGTTGACGCGGCTCCATGGAGCTCCGCTGCGGCTGCACATGCCCATCAAGTACGGGTACAAACAGATCAAGCGGATTGGCCGGATCGTGTATACGAACGAGATGCCGGATGATTACTGGGCAAAGCTCGGGTACGACTGGGATGCGGGCTTGTAGCTGATCGAGACCGTCCCGGAGAAGTATCAGGGCAAATGCGTTCGGGGGCTGCTGGAAGACTTCGGGCATCTGAAGCCGAGCGGCAGTTTACAGTCTTTGATGCGCTGGTTCAGCGCGGCTGTGTTCGCGGTTTGTGAGGACAATTTTGGGCACAGGCGGCCTTCGGCTTTGCTCTGGAGAACAGAGGTTTGACGGGGGTTGAACAGAGTAAGCAGGTGCAAGGGCAAACGCAGGTCCTTCAGCTGCGCTTCGCTCAGGATGACAGATGTGTGGGATGGGCGGAAGAGGCGAAGCAATAGCAGGTGCTAAAGGCCAACAGCAAGTGCAAGGGCAAACGCAGGTCCTTCAGCTTCGCTCAGGATGACAGATTATTTTCGCGGGCGTTGAACAGAGTAAGCAGGTGCAAGGGCAAACGCGGGTCCTTCGGCTGCGCTGCGCTTCGCTCAGGATGACAGATCTTTGTGGTGGGTGTTGAAGAGAAGAGGCAAGCGCATGTGCCAATGCGAGCCTTTGGCTGCGCCGCGCTCAGGATGACAGATTTGTGGGTGAGCGGAGAAGGACAGGCAACAGCAAGTGCCAAGAATCAGGAGCTAAGAGCAAACGCAGGTACTTCGATCGCGGCTGCGCCTTCCCAGGGTGATAGAAGTTTGTAACAGTGGTATGGCGATCTCGCGGCGATCATTTGCCTCTGTGTAGAGCCTCTTAACGTTTACGTAACCTGACCGTGTTGTTCTAAGGGAGAACTGGACATCATCTCAGGCCTTGTGTGCAGTCGCAGTCGCCCAGTGTTTCCCGGCGGCCCAGGCGGTGTGTGATCCAGAATTTCTACTAACGATCGAGGCAAGAGTGACGACACGGCTTCTGGGATTCGGACGGATAGTGCGCATGCTTGCGCTGGGCTTAGTTGGATCAATCGGGGCGATCGCGCAGATCAACACGTCGAGCCTGACGGGATTGATCAAGGATCCAACGGGAGCCGATATCGCTCATGCTCATGTAACGGTTACAAATAAGAATACGGGTCTCACGCGCGAGAACGATACGGACGGCGCGGGCTACTACAATTTTCCGAATCTTCCCATCGGTCTCTACACGGTGACGGTGCAGCAGACTGGTTTTTCAAATATTGCGCAGGACGTTCAACTGGATGCGGCGGAGAAGACGCGGCGCGACTTTCGGCTGCAGCTTGGCGGATCACAGGATACTGTAACGGTGAGTGCTACGAATAGCTCGCTCTCGCCGGACGATGCTTCGATCAGCACGGTCATCACGAACGACACGATTCTACAGACACCGCTCTACCAGCGAAACTGGGATGACTTGTTACGGACGGTTCCGGGTGTGCAGATTGCGCGGTATACGCAGCAGAGCGGGGCGACGAGCGCGGGCCGGACGGGAAGCTTTAACGTGCATGGCATCCACTCGCTCCAGAATAATTTTATTCTGGATGGTATCGACAACAATACGATTTCGGAGAATGTGCAGGAGCTCAGCACGCAATCGGCTCATCCTTCGGTGGATACGATTCAGCAGTTCACGATCATCACAAACCCGTATTCGGCCGAGTATGGCCGGGCACCGGGCGCGGCGCTCTCGGTCAACACGATGGGTGGCGGCAATCGCTTTCACGTGCTTGCGTTCGAGTATGTCCGGAATGAGTATTTCGATGCGAATGATTTTTTTTCCAACCGTAACAAGCTCAGGAAGCCAAAGAATAACCAGAACCAGTTTGGCGGCAGCGTGAGCGGACCGATCCGCCACGACAAGCTGTTCTTTTTCTTCAACTACGAGGGGACGCGGATCAAGCAGGGCGTATCGCGCATTTCGACGGTTCCGTTGCCGAATGAGCGGATCGGCGACTTCAGTCCGGCGACAGCGGCTTTGCTGGGCGTGAAGTACCCGACCATCTACGATCCGACAACCAACCAGCCGTTTGCGAACAACCAGATTCCAAAGGGACGGCTCGATACGGCGGTGCAGGGCCTGATGGCGTTGTTTCCTCAGCCTAATCTGCGCGGACAATTGAACAACTACACGCGCAACGCCCTTGCGGTGGATAACAATGACAGCTATGACGGTCGCGTGGACTGGACGGCTTCGAAGGCGGATAACGCGTTCATCAGGTACAGCTATATCAACCGTTTCCGGTTTATCCCAGGCAATTATGGGGGAATCGGCGATGGCACGTCGACCTCGGCGTTTGGGCGGCAGTACATCAAGTCGCACAGTGCGGTGATTGGCTGGACCCACGTCTTCTCACCGAAGGTGGTCAACGATTTTCATTTAGGTTTTATTCGCAATCACTCGGTTGCGCAGCAGGATCCGTTTGGCCTGAATGCGGCGAACCAGTATGTTCCGGGCATTCCGAACAATCCCGCTGTAGCGGGCGGCGTACCGCTGACGCAGTTCGCCAACTTCACCTTCATCGGGTCGCCTGACTTTCTGCCAAAGTCGCAGACGCCGCAGCAGTTCGAGTGGGTGGATGCGGTGTCGATCGCGCTTGGAAGCCACACGTTGAAGGCAGGTGGAACGTTGTATGCGCCGATGCGCAACATCTTTCAGGACGAGCCGGGCACGCGCGGCGATCTTGGCTTCAGTGGTATTTTCAGCTGTCATCGTGGTGGCGTAAGTAATCAGTGCACCGCGCCTGGTCTCTCGTATGCGGATGGCCTGCTTGGGCTGGCGCAGTCGACACAGTTGAGCAACGTGCACTTTGTCGACCAGCGGCTCTGGATGATCTCGGGCTTTGTGCAGGATGACTGGAAGGCGACGCCGACGCTGACGATGAATCTTGGACTGCGCTATGACTTTGCGACACCGGCTCTCGAAGGCTCGAACCAGATGGCGAACTTCGATCCGGCGGCGAACGGCGGGGCGGGTGGACTGGCTTTAGCGAAAAATGGCTCGATCCGGGACCGCTCGCTGGTGCAGCCGAACTACAAGAACTTCGGACCGCGCATTGGGATTGCGTATTCTGTCGATGACAAGACGGTGATTCGCGCGGGCTATGGCTACTATTATTCGATGTTCGAACGCTTCGGCAGTGAGAACCAGCTGTCGCTAAATCCGCCGTTTCTGATCAACAAGGCACCGGCTGTGGCGTCGAACGCGACGACACCGGCGCTGGTTGCGCAGAATGGATTTCCCGCAAACTTCCTGGACCCGTCGACGATCAATCCGTCGCAGCTGCAGGCGTACCATGTGCGCAGCATGAACCCGCATGCACCGGCGCCGAATGTGCAGCAATGGAGCCTGGGCTTTCAGCGGGAGTTGCCGCTCCAGATGACGGCGGAGGTGAACTATGTCGGTACAAAGTCCACGCACCTGGACGTGTTGAACGATCTGAACCAGCCGAGTATTGCGGCAGCGGGATCGCCGAGCAAGGTTCCTTTTCGGAACTTCGGGTATATCGAGTATTCGAACTCAATCGGCTTCGGGAACTATAACGATCTGGAGGCGACACTGTCGCGCCGCTTTACGAACGGGTTCAGTCTGCGGGCGGCGTACACCTATTCGCGCAGTCTCGATAACACGCCGGAGGAGTTGGAGAACAATTCCGGCGCGCCGCCGGATGGGCGCAACTATGCGGCCTGGTATGGCCTGAGCGACTTCGATATTCCGCACCGGTTCTCGTTCAGCTATGTGTACGAGCTGCCGTTTGGCAAGGGGAAGGAGTACCTGAGTCATGGAGCGCTCGGGTACGTGCTTGGTGGCTTCCGGACCTCGGGCGTGTACACCTACTACAGCGGCCATCCGTTCACGGTGAATGGCGGTGGAACACTGGCCACGGCGCTCGATCCATATGGCGCGGCGACGGCAACGTTGAATCTTGTTGGCAAGCCGACCATCGTCCACAGTCCGGACTGCTGGTATTATGCGGCCCAGAACACGGCCTGCCGCGTGAGTGCGCCGACACTGACGAACGCCTTTGCGCTGCCTGCCCCGGGCGTGGTGGGGAACAGCGGCCGGAACACGCTGCGCGGGCCGAATACGAATGTCTTCGATGCGGCGCTGCTGCGGGAGTTCCCGTTCCGCGAGACGGGCAACCTGGAGTTTCGCTGGGAGGTCTTCAACGTGACGAATACGACGGAGTTCGGGCAGCCGAATAATAATTTCAGCAGCGGGGCAGCGGGGTCGATTACGTCGCTCTCGGGAGATCCGCGGGTGATGCAATTGGCGCTGCGGCTGTCGTATTAGGAGGGACGAGATCGGTGTACTTGAAAAGGGTTAGGGAGAGACAACAGCAAAGACGAATGCAGGTCCTTCGACTCCGCGAATCACGATGGAACTGTGATCCGCTCCGCTCAGGATGACAGGGTGTGTGGTTAGGTCCTTCGACTCCGCAGATCACGATAGAACTGTGATCCGCTTCGCTCAGGAGGACAGTTTGCTGGGTACACTAACCCGGGATTTGGTAGAGAGGTTTGTTCTAGTTGTTCTACAGGATAAGGGTGATTGGATGGCGTTAGGGATACCTGCATGGGGGTTTCGTAGATGGGAGTGTCGTAGATGGGAGTGTCGTAGTCGATGGCGCCTGAGTGCGAGCCTTGGTTGCGGCCTGCTGGTCTGCTCGCTTGCGGGGGCGCAGGAGTATGCGGGACAGGCTGCTGCCGCCGCGGAGTCGAGGCCGGATCTTGTTCTGCACGGCACCGTAACCGGCAGCCAGAACAATACCTATGTCAACGCGCCGTTTCAAGTTCCGGCGGGAACGTATCGCGTGACGCTCCAGTTCGACTACACGGGCAAGGAGCAGCGGACGACACTCGATCTGGGGATGGCGGACCCGGACGGCCTGCGCTGCTGGAGTGGCGGCAACAAGTCGGTGCTGACGGTCAGCGCTGCCGATGCGACGCCATCCTGCACCCCCGGACCTGTTGTTCCCGGGACGTGGAATGTCGTGATGGGGGTTCCGAATATCCGGGCAACAGAGACGTCGACGTATACGGCAAAGCTGTACTTCGCGAAGACCGGGCTGGTGGCGGATGAGCCTTCGTTTCTGCGCAAGCCGATCCGCACGGGACCGGCGTGGTATCGCGGCGACCTGCACCTGCATACGGGCCACAGCGATGGATCATGCAACAGCCTGGGTAAGGTAAAGGTACCGTGCCCGGTGTTCCTGATCGTGGATGCGGCGGCACGGCGGGGGCTCGACTTCATTGCGATCACGGACCACAATGCGACCTCGCAGTACGATGCGATGCGGGAGCTTGCGCCGTACTTCGATACGCTGCTGCTGATTCCGGGACGGGAGATCACGACCTTTCACGGGCATGCGAATATGTTCGGCACGGAGGAGTTTCTCGACTTTCGGGTAGGGACGGCCGCTGTTCCGGACACGAACGCGCTGCTGCGGCGGGCGGGTCAGCTGGGCGGGCTGGTATCGCTCAATCATCCGAATGCACCTACCGGTGAGATGTGCATGGGTTGCGGCTGGACGCCTCCTGCGGCGGATCTCCGACTGGTGCAGGCGGTCGAGGCGATCAACAGTGGGGCTGAGGAGGGGCGGTACGCGGGGACGGCCTTCTGGGAGCAGCAGCTCGACAGGGGCTTTCGGCTGACAGGAGTGGGCGGGAGCGACAACCACACGGCGCAACGTCCGCTGGCGCAGGTGGGTTCGGTCGGGAGCCCGACGACGGTGGTGTATGCGACGGAGCTGTCGACGGTGGCGGTTCTGGACGGGATTCATGCGGGACACGTCTTTGTCGATCTGACGGCGGGCTACACCGCTGGGAGTAAGGATCGCGTGGATCGGGTGCTTGAGATGACGGCGACCAGCGGAAGTGCTACGGCTCATATGGGCGATGAGCTGATGGTGCCAAAGGAGGGCAAGGTTGGCTTTCTGGTGCATACGTCCGGCAGCGACGGTGCGAGTCTGGCGATCACGGAGGATGGCAAGCCCTTTGTTGATGATGCTGCGTCGCAGAATCTGACCGGGGCGGAGCAGACGACGCGCTTTGAGTGGACCAGCGATGGGCAGCGGCATTGGTTTCGCGTGGATGTGCGAGGGCCGGATAAGAAGCTCTGGCTGCTGGGGAATCCTGTGTATGTGAATTGGACCGTGGCGCATGCGGATGCGGTGGCTCCCTGATAAGAAGCGCCGGGAGAGAGTTTAGAAGGGCGAGCTTCATGCTTTTCACGCTGGAGGGCTAAGTGCAATGGCAAGGGCGAAATGCAGGTCCTTCGGCTGCGCTCAGGATGACAGTTTGTGTGTGGGTTCGGGTTTAGGGCTTGAGGATGGACGGGCAATGACGAGAGGCAGAAGGTCCCGCTCCGGCCTGGGCTGACGATCAGAGATAGAACTGGAGAGTACGCCATGGTGCAACAACGAATCAGGTCCCTCATCGCTTGTCTCGTCTGCATTGCGGGCATGACGGCGATCTGTACACGCGGTGCCTGCGCGCAAAAGATGGCGCAGCAGCGTGGCGATCCGGCGATGCCCGGCGCTCGCGTGCTGATGGATGCGCATAACTGCTATCCATACTTCGAGTGGTGGGGCGACCGGATTACGCGCGCGCTTGCGGCCGGGACGCCGCTCGCGATTGAACAGGACCTGCTCTGGTACACGGACCCGCGCACGCATCAGTCTCGATCGGTCGTCACGCATGGCGCGCCGGCTACGGGGCAGGAACCTATGCTGGAGAGCTACTTCTTCGATACGGTGCGGCCGGTTGTCGAGCAGGCGCTTGCGGCTGGGAATCATGGGAGCTGGCCGGTGATCACGCTGAATCTCGATTTGAAGACCGAAGAGCCTGAACATCTCGCAGCTATCCTGGCGACCCTGCAGTCGCATAAGGAGTGGATTACGACGGCACGGAAGACGGCAAACATTCGCGAGGTGCAGCCGCTGACGGTGCGGCCGATCCTGGTGCTGACGGGGGAGTCGGACGCGCAGCAGAGGGGTTTTTACGAGAGCGTGCCGGTTGGGGGCGACCTGCTCCTCTTTGGCGCGGCCCACACGACCGAGCAGGATGCAATGGCTGCGGCGGATGTCCTTGAACCGGAGCCAGCAGATAACTATCGCCGGTGGTGGAACAATCCGTGGAAGGTGGTGGAGGCAGGAGGCCAGAACAAGGCGGGTAACTGGACAGCCGCGGATGAGAGCCGGCTGCGTGAGCTTGTCGCGCATGCGCATGCCCATCATCTCTGGATCCGCTTTTATACGCTCGATGGGGCGACAACGCCGGAGCTTAGCTCGTTCGGCTGGTTTCGCGGGTATAACTTTGGCTCGCTCGAAGCGGCGAAGGTCCGGTGGCGCGCTGCGTACCTGGCCGGCGTGGACTATGTCGCGTCGGATCAATATGAAGCATTAAGCAGGTATCTCGAGGTTCTCAAGAAGCAGCGATGAGCAGCACGAAGGAGATGAGGGTGAACCGCGCTCTTCGCTGCGTCGAGTCCTCCGTGGTCGAGGCGTTTGTAGTGTTGGGGAACAAATTCACGTGGATCAGAGGCGGGGGCGGACGTCCGGATTGGCGCAGAAGTGGACGGGCGCGCCAGCTATGAAGCGTTCGAGCTCCTCGGCGGCAATGCGCGCGGCTTTTTCGGCGGCCTGCCTGGTTCCACCGGCGATGTGGGGGGATAGGATGAAGTTGGGCAGGGCCAGGAGCGAGGAGCCGGCGGGGATGGGCTCTTCGGGGAAGACGTCGGCGGCGGCAGCGGCGAGATGACCGGACCGGAGGGCGGCTTCGAGGGCGGTGTAATCGAGCAGGGCGCCGCGCGCGCAGTTGACGAGGACTGCGCCGTGCGGCATCTGCTCGATCTGCTGCTTGCCGATGAGGCCGCGGGTCTCGGGGGTCTCGCGCGCATGGAGCGAGACGACCATGGAGCGGCGGAGCAGATCGTCGAGCGGGACCAAGGCGACACCCTCCTCGGAGGACGGCGCGGCGTAGGGGTCGTACACAAGGACGGTGGCGCCGAAGCCGCGCAGGATGCGGGCGACGCGGCTACCGACAGCACCGTAGCCGACCAGACCGCAAGTAGTGCCTTCGAGTTCGAAGCCCGCGGTCTGGAAGGTGTAGTCGCCGGGCCAAGCGCCGGAGCGGATGCCGCGGTCGACGGCGGGTATGCCACGCATTGCGGCAAGGGCCATGGCGACGGCAAACTCCGCAGTGGCTGTGGCATTGCGTCCGGGGGTAAAGCAGACGGTAACCCCGGCGGCAGTTGCGGCTGCGAGATTGACGTTGACCGGACCGCCGCGGCAGACGATGAAGAGCCGAAGATCGGGCGTCGACGCGAGTACGCGTTCGGTCAAGGGGGCGTGGTGGGCGATCGCGAGCTGAACTCCCTGGAGGGCTTCGATCATCTGCTCCTCGGAGCCCGAAGCCTCCCGCACTTCGGCGATGGCGCGGAAGGGCTCGAGCGGGAAGGGCGTCTCGGCCTCGACGATATCGAGAGAGGATGCGAGCGCGGGGGAGAGGCTGGAGCGCATAAGCGCGGGGGCGATGAAGTGATCACCGATGAGAAGCAGTTTTTGTGCGGCCATGAGGGTCTCCTGGGGTTCTAGGGATGCTCTGATCCAGTCTATTGCCTGGACCGAGACCTTCCCTCAGGGGCTGTCTAAAACCTCTCTAAAGACTGGACGGACGCCCTACGCGGGCGGCGGTCACTTCGTGACGTGTATACCGGTTCGGCAAAGAGGAGCTTCTTAGGACCTCCCGCTGGTCGGCACAAACCTTGTTTGCGGCCAGCGGGAGCATCACGCAACGCGATCACCCGTCACCGCCCGATGCGCAGTGGGATCGTTTGGCAGGGCTGCCTTACGAATTTTCGATCGGTGTAATGGAGGCGGGTGCCGGGCGCATGAGCTCCCATGTCGGGCTGATGTGTTTCCGGAGCTGCAGGAAGCGATGGAAGAGGGTGTCGTAGAGCGAGCTGGTGTGGGTCTCGGGAGAGAACGTCTGGCTGGCAACGGGGCAGCGGTCGGCTGCTTCGGCCAGCGATGCTGCCTTGCCGGTGGCGACGAGGGCATGGAAGAAGGCACCGCGGGCTCCGGTCTCGCTGGCCTGGGGCCGGATGACGGCGCATTGGCAGACGTCGGCGATGATCTGGCACCAGAGGTCGCTGCGCGAACCTCCACCCGAGACTGCGAGTCGGTGGGGCTGTGTGGAGGTGGTGGCGGCGAGGCAGTCGCGGATGACGAAGGAGAGACCTTCGAAGACGGCACGGGCGATGTCGGCGCGGGTGTGTTCGAGCGAGAGGCCGAGGAGACTGCCGCGGGCTGATGGGGCGATGAAGGGCGAGCGCTCACCGGCGGGCGAGAGGTAGGGAAGGAAGACGAGATTTCCGGCACCGGGCGACGCCGCTGCGGCGATGCGGGAGAGCTCGTCGAGGGTGTCAATGCCGAGCGTCGAGGCGATCCAGTCGAGGGCTTCGCACCCGGTCAGGGTGGGCATGGCACGCAGGAAGAGCGGCTGGCCATCGGCGGCGGGACGGAGCGCGAGCGTGGTTCCGGCTGGAGTGCCATCGAGCGCGATTTCGTGGACGAGCACTTCAGCGCAGATAGTGGTGCCGAGGATGAGGCAGCCTTCGCCTGCGTGAACGCTGCCGCTGCCGGTGGCGGTCGCAGCGATGTCATAGGGGGCCATGATGACGGGAGTTCCGGCAGGAAGGCAAAGACGGGTTGCAAGCTCGTCGAGCAGGGGATCGGGGAGGGTTTCAGAGACTGGAGGGAGGAGATGCGCGAGAGTTTCGACGCCGAAGAGGTTGAAGAGTTTCGGTGAGTAGGTTCGGGCTGCGATGTCGAGGAAGGGATTGGAGGCGTCGGTGAGATCGGCGTAGATGCTGCCGGTCAGGTTGCGATAGATCCAGCCGCTGGCGGTAAGCGACCAGCGGGATCGAGCGAGACGGGTTTGTTTCTGGTCATTCTTATCATGCTCGTCAGGTTCATTGTGCTCGTCGTGCTCGGCGAGCCATCGCCAGATCGCACAGGGCAGACCGGGGTACGCGACCGAGCCGCTAAGCCGGAAGGCGGCGTCGAGGATGCCTTGATCGTGCCACTGCTCGACGAGGGAGGCGGCGCGGCCATCGTTCCAGAGGATCGCCGGGCCGGTGGGGGATCCGTCGCGATCGACCAGCCAGACACCGTCACCCTGCGCGGTGCAGACGATGCCCTGGATGGCGCTTCTGTCGATTCGATCGAGTGCGAGCACAGCCTCGATTGTGGTCAGCACGGTTTGCCAGACAGCGGTCATATCCTGCTCCGCGTGGCCGGGGAGTGGACGTGTGACGGAGATGCTCTCCCGGGCTACGGCGAGTTCGGCGCCGGTGTCGCCGAAGAGCACGGTCTTAATGACGGAGGTGCCGGCGTCGATGGCGAGCCAGGCCATGCTAGTGGCCCCCGCGGTTTGGGGGCGTGGCGAGGGCCGGAGTGGCGGGGACACCGTAGGCGGGCAGACTGAGAGGCGGTAGACGCAGGGTGAGGGCGAGGACCGCGCTGAGGAGATAGAGCGCGGCGAAGACTTCCATTACGCCGATGGCACCGATCCGGCCGAGCAGCAGGCCGACGATGGCTGGCCCGACCCAGACGCTGGCGCCGGCGCCGAGGTTGAGCAGGGAGAGGGCGGCACCCGGCTCCTCGGGCGCGAGCGAAGGCATCAGGGCGGAGAGGGGGACATAGCCGGCGAGGGTCGCGCCGTAGCAGGCACCGGCGATGACGGCAGCCGTGAAGCTGTGATGGAGCAGCGGGACGTAGACCAGCGCGAGGGTGGTCAGGCAGCTGCCAAGACCGCCGCAGAGCGCGATGGTGCGGCGCCAGCCGAAGCGGTCGCCGAGAAGGCCGAAGAGCAGATTCCAGACGATGTTGCTGAGGAAGATCGCACTGAGCAGATGCAGCCATTGAAGCAGGGTGAAGCCGATGACGTCGATGAAGAAGGCGGGAAGAAAGATGAGGAAGCCGAACTGGGGTGCGGTATTGATGATGCGAACGATGCAGCCGATAGCGGTCCTGGGCTTGCGCCAGGCGAGGGTGATGCTGCCGAGCAGGGCCTGAACGGGCTTCTCCTGGACGGGGACGAGACGTTGGCGGCCGCGCGGCTCTCTGACTCCGAAGAACATGACGGCTCCTCCCGCGAGGACAAAGGCGGTGGCGACCCAAAGCGTCCCTATAGGGCCGATGCGGGGGAGGTACCAGCCCGCGACCACGGAGCCGAGGGTGGGGAGGCCGCCGGTGAAGGCGAACCAGAACCAGCCCATGGCGGAGCCGAGCCGATGGGTGGGTGTGGCGACCGTGATCCACACCAGGAAGCCGAACGCGAAGAGCGGATAGCCGAGGCCGCGCAGGCCGTAGGTGAGGAGCAGCAAGGGCAGGCTGAGCGTGTGCAGGCCGATGGTCAGGAAGGCAATCTCGAAGAGCACCCAGAGGACGAGTCCGATCAGAATGACGCGGCGCGGCCCCCAGACATCGGAGAGTGCGCCGGAGAACCAGCCCGCAAGCGCGACGGCCAGACCATAGACGGTGAAGACGAGGGCGATGTGGCTGGCGGAGACGCCACGCGAGGCGAAGAAGGGTGCGAGATATCCAGACTCGACGCCATCGCCCACCATGAAGAGGAGAACGCCGAGGAATCCCCAGGCCAGTGAGGGCGGGATGCCGATCCATGCAAGCAGGGATGGAGAGTGCTCGCTTTGCGAAACAGGATCATCTTCACGGACGAGCATCGTTTTTCCCGGGTCTGGCGATACTTCGCATCCCGGTGGTGAGAGATGCTTTCTCGAAATGTTGTATCACGAAGCAGCGCTGGAAGCCCGGTGATTGTCTGTCTGCTGTATAGAGGTGCTCTGATCAAGTGGCCTGCCTGCCCCTCAGCAGCTAAAGCCGCGTTGCCGTCGTCAGACTTACGGTGGGACTGAAGTCCCGCCCCTTCAAAACAGCGATTTGTTCAGAGTGTTCCAAGAGGTCGCGTGGGTGCGCAAGGGCGCTCTTCTGGGAGTGGAGGTTTAGCGTCATGCTCGTGTGACGGCGATGCCAAGTTGTTCAAAGGGAGCGATGGCCTCGTCGGTCGCGCCCGAGTCTGTAATGAGTCGATCGATCTCGTGCGTGGGGCAGAGCAGCCATTTGCTGACAGCACCAATCTTGCTGCGGTCGGCGACAACCACCTTCAACTTCGAGTGGTGGGCCATCTTGCGGAGCAGTTCGGCTTCGGCGGAGTCGGTGCAGGTGAGGCCGTGGTGGGCGTCGATGCCGTCGACGCCGAGGAACATGATATCCGCGAAGAGCATGTCGATGGAGTTGTTGGCGATCGCTCCAATCAAGGTGAACCAGCTTCCGCGGAGATGACCGCCGGTGACGATCACTTCAATATCCTTGCGGTTGCTGAGCTCCATGGCGACGTTGACAGTGTTGGTGATGATGGAGATGCCGGTGAGCATCTTCAAGCTGCGAACGACTTCCGTGGTGGTGGTGCCGCCGCTGAGCGCGACGGTGTGACCGGTCTGGACGAGCAGGGCGGCGGCGCGGGCGATGCGGCGCTTCTCATCGCCAAAGCTGCTGACCCGCTCCTGAAAGGAGGAGTCATCGCGAAACGGCTCATAGAACAGGGGACCAATCGGAACCGCGCCACCGCGCACACGCTTGAGCAGCGAGCGAGCTTCCAGGTCTTCGAGATCCCGCCGGATGGTGGCAATCGAAGCTCCAAGCTCGGCACAGAGCTCATCGACAGAGACGCAGCCCGCCTCCTGGAGACGATGGAGGATCGACTGCTGACGCACAAGAAGATTTTCTGCCTTCGCGGACATTGTAGAGGGAGGATAGCAAACTGCACGATTACGAAGGTGTACGGTCGATGCTGGAGACGCCGGAAACGATCGCGAGCGATGATTGTTTGCAGGGTTCGTGCGATTGTATGTGAGCGATTCTGGGGCTAAGATGTTGGTCGACGGAATCGACGGCGGAGTGAGGGCAGGGGACGCGTGAAGCGGAGAGAGTTTCTTAGATCGGCAGTGTTGACGGGGGTGGGCTCGGTGGCGGCGGCGCAACTGGCTCGCGCGGGTATAGCGGGGCAAGCGGCCGGCGATGCGGCGGATGAAGCGGTCAGGCGGGTGCTCGTCGTCTTCAAGTGCCATCTCGATGTGGGATTCACGGATACACAGGCGAACGTGATGACTACCTACTTCACAAAGTACTATCCGCTGGCGATCGAGACGGCGGCGCGACGGCGGCAGGAGGGCAAGAGCCGGTATGTGTGGACGACGGGATCGTGGCTGCTGTATGAGTACCTGGAACAGGCGAGCGGCGAGGATCGGCGGCGCATGGAAGAGGCTGTCGGCTCTGGAGATATTGCATGGCATGCGCTGCCATTCAGCTGGCAGACGGAGATGCTGGACCGGTCTACTATCGAAGGGTGTCTCGGCTTCGCCTCGGCGCTCGATGCGCGCTTCGGCCGGAAGACGATCGCGGGCAAGATGACGGATGTTCCCGGGCACTCGCGCGGCCTGGTGGCGCCGCTGGCGGCCGGCGGGATCCGGCTGCTGGATATCGGGGTGAATTCGGCGAGCACACCACCGGAGGTTCCGGACCTCTTTCTGTGGAAGGAGCCCGGCGGGGCATCGATTGCGGTGCTGTATCACCGGCATGATTATGGAAGCGTGGTGCGGGTGCCTGGCTCCGACCTGGCGGTTGCGGTCGAGGTGCGGACAGACAACTCCGGCCCGCACACGCCGGAGGAGATCGACCAGATGCATGCGAAGCTGCAGCGGCAGTTTCCACGGGCACAGGTGTCGGCTGCGACTCTGAGCGAGGTGGCGACTGCCATGGAACCGGCGCGGGCGGCGCTGCCCGTGGTGACGGGAGAGATCGGCGACACGTGGATCTATGGCGCGGCGAGCGACCCGCCGAAGATCGCGCGCTACCGCGAGATGGCGCGGCTGCGCGGCGAGTGGCTGGCCAGCAAACGCTTTCAGACGGGCGATGCGACGGACCGGCAATTGCTGCGGCGGCTGGTGCTGGCGGTGGAGCATACGTGGGGGACGGACACCAAGCGGTACATCGATCATGAACACTACGCTCCGAAGGACCTGGCGCTGTACCTGGACAAGCCGAACTACCAGGTGATGGAGCGAAGCTGGCAGGAGAAGCGCGACGACATCGATGCCGGCGTTCGAAACCTGCCGGGGTCTCTGCGCACCGAGGCGGAGGAGCGGCTCCGCCGGCTGCGGGTGACGGCACCCAATTCGATCGGGATGCATGCTGTGGATGCGAAGAAGGCGATCCGGACGGCGCATTTCGAGCTGGCGTTCGATGCGAAGACCGGGTGTTTGCACGGCTTCCGGAACAGCAGGACGGGACACGCGTGGGCCTCTCCCGAGCATCCGCTTGCTCTTTTCAGTTACCAGACGCTCTCGCAGGCTGACTATACGGCGTTTCTTGCGGCGTATGTGCGGAGCAAGGAGTCGTGGGCTCCGCAGGATTTCGGCAAGCCAAACATCGACTCGCTGCAGGCCGAGTCCAGAAGCTGGCAGCCTGCGTTGCGGCATCTCTGGATGGAGGAGACGCCGGACCGCCATCGACTGCTTGCGGAGCTTGGAATCGACGACGCAGCAAGCCGGCAGCGAGGGCTTGTGGCGTGGCCCGAAACGATGTACCTCGAGCTGATTCTGCCAAAGGCCGAGGCTGTGGCGCAGCTTACGTTCTACGCGCTTGGCAAGACGGCGAACCGGATGCCGGAGGCTATGTGGCTGAGCTTTGTGCCGCAGATGGAGAGCGGGGCTACGTGGCGACTCGACAAAGTGAACGAGGCGATCGATCCCATGGATGTGGTGCGGGGTGGCGGACGCAGGATGCATGCGGTCACGAACGCGGTGACCTGCCGGGCTGGAAAGACAAGGCTGGAGATTGCCACGCTCGATGCGCCGGTAGTGGCCTTTGCCGCGATGTCGCCCTTGAACTTCAGCGAAGATCCGCCGGAGGTGCAGCGCGGCGTGCACGTGAGCTTGTTCAACAATGCGTGGGGCACGAACTATCCGCAATGGGCGAGTGGTGACTGGCGGTATCGCTTTGTGCTGAAGGGCTGATGCGCCCTGCGCGGGCGGCGGTCACTTCGTGACGCGTGTACCGGTCTTGGCAGGGAATCAACCTCTTGGGACCGCCCGATGGTCGGCACGAACATTTGTCTGCGACCAGCAGGCGCACCACGCAACGCGATTACACGTCACGCGCAGTGAGCCCGTCCGGCAGGTCTGCTCTTTCAAAGGCCGGTAGTGATTGCAGGAGAGTGGACTCGTGACGCGATTTGCTGGAAACATTCACAGTCTGTGATTGACAGTCGCATCATGACTGGCTTACCGTACGGGCTTCACTGAATATTCACCACGTGTGCGATCTCAGATCGCAGATCTGGTTTAGGGGGCTTTATGAACATGTCACATTTTCTCCAGGAACTGACCCTGACACTCGGCCGGAGGGTGCAGATGCGTTCCTTGTCACGGAGCGCAGCGATCGCGGCCCTGCTTGCGAGTACGGCTGCTGTATGCCTGGCGCAGGCTTCGAGCGGCATCACGGGTACGATCTTCGACAACACAGGCGCCATTGTGCCGGGCGCGGCAGTCGTGATCACCAATGTCGGCACACAGACGAGCGTGAACACCGTAAGCAGTTCGGCGGGCACCTACACGTCGACCGGCCTGCTGCCTGGACGGTACTCGGTGACGGTGACGGCGAATGGCTTCAGCAAGACGGTGAAGGACCAGGTCAATGTTGAAGTCAGCACCCAGTCCACGATCGACTTCACGCTCACGGCCGGCGGAAGCGACACGACGGTCGAGGTCACCTCGCCGCTGATCTCGTTGAACACCACGCAGCCGGAGCTTGGGACGACGATTGAGCCCGAGGTGGTGCAGGCGCTTCGGACGCAGGTGAGCAACGGGCGTGGGCGGCAGATCGACAGCTTCATCTTTCTCGCACCGGGCGTGCAGGGGACGTCGTTCTCCCATCGCATTAACGGCGGCGTGGACTTTCAGAACGAGATTGTCTTCAACGGAATTCCTGTGGCGCAAGCGGAGACCGCGGGCTACCAGACGGGCATCAACCCACCGTTCGAGCTGGTGAACCAGTTCCGCGTGGAGCGGTCCACCTTCTCTGCCCAATATGGCCTGGCGCAAGGCGCGACGACGTACCAGATGGCCTCCGGATCGAATGCTTCCATGGCGATGCGTTCTACGTCAACCGGAACGAGTTCTTCGACGCGAAGGGCTATTTCAATGCGGTTACCCCTGTGAGCAGAGAGAACAACTACGGGTTCACGGTTGGCGGCCCAGTGATTATTCCGCACCTGTACAACGGCAAGGACCGCACCTTCTTCCACTTCTCACTCGACTTTGGGAAGACAGTGCTGACGGACACGCGGATCGGCAACGTTCCGACAGCGCTCGAAAAGACGGGCGACTTCTCCGATTTCGTGGATGGAAGCGGCAAGCTGATCCCGATCTACGACCCGCTTACGCGCAACCCGTTTCCGAATAACAAGATTCCTGTATCGCGATTCAGCGCGCTCTCGACATCGATCCTGCCCGCAATTCCGAATCCGGATCTTCCCGGCCTTTCGGGTAACAAAGCGCATGCTCCCAATGCAGAACCTGAGATCGCGCATGTTTTTGGATTTGTGGTCGATCACAATATCACGCCGACGCAGTCGATCCACTACACGCAGTGGCGCAATTCGTACAGCACGACGGGCTTTGACTTCAACCCGATCGTTCCCACGACAAGCATCCTGCAGAGCGCAAAGTTCAATCCGGCGCTGGGTTCGGTCTTTCTGCTCAACTACGTCAATGCGGTCACGCCCAAGCTCGTTGCCACTGCCGGGATCGGCTGGGTGGGGGAGATTGGCAACCAATTCAATGTGAAACGGGGTGTTCCTTTCGCTGGCGTTACGCCCAATCCTCTCAGCGACGTCTTCCCAAACATTACGTTTAACGGCCAGTATGCACCGACGTCGTGGGGAACGCAGCAGGGCTGGCCGCAGGCGATCAACCGCAAGCTGGGCATCTCTGTCGTGAACAACTGGCTTTGGTCCAAGGGACGTCACACACTGAATATCGGAGGCGAGTTCCGCCGGACCTACCAGGATGATAATGAGTGCCAGGCGTGCGCTGCGCAGATCAACTTCAGCCAGGCCACGACGGCCGCCCCGTCTGGAAGCAGTACGTTCGCTTCAACGGGAAGCTCGTTCGCCAGCTTCCTCCTGGGGCAGGTCGATTCGACGGATCGTATCTTCGCCAATGAGTTGAAGCTGCGGAATCTTTCGATATCGCCGTACATCCAGGACGATGTCAAGATTACGCCGAAGCTGACGGTCAACCTTGGACTTCGCTGGGACATCATGCGACCGTTCACGGAGAGCAAGAATCAGATTATCTACCTGAACCAGACGGGGCAGAATGCAGCGGCGGGAAACCTGCCCGGTGTGGCGACGCAGTTTGGGAGCTGCCCGGCCTGCGCCGGCGTCACCCATGCGGACATTCACTACAAACACTTTGGACCGCGGGTCGGCTTTGCGTATGCGATCAACAACAAGACGGTCGTACAGGCCGGGTATAGCCTGGCCTTCCTGAACGGCGGCGCCTACGAGTACGGCACAAGCAAGGTGGCGACCAGCTACGGCAATCTGCTGCAGGGCTCGTACTATCGCAACAGCACGGGGAACAACACACCGGCGTATGGGCAGTGGGACGGCAACCCGATCCCGGCGCCGGCGAACGGCGTACTGAGCCCCAGCCTTGGGCTTGGGTCTACGATTCGTGCCTTCGATCCCAAGCAGAGTGGCGCGGCGCCGTACGTTCAGCAGTGGAACATCAATGTCCAGCGCCAACTGCCCTGGAACACGTTCGTTCAGGTAGCCTATCTTGGCAATCGGTCGGTGCACCTGAACGGGCAGTTGAATCCCATCAGCCAGCCGAATCCTTCGATTCTTGCCTTGGGCGGGACGCTCCTGAAGGCGAACATCAACGATCCTGTCGCTGTGGCGGCGGGGGTCCGGTCGCCGTATCCAAACTATGCGAATGACCTTGGCGGGTCCGCGACCGTCGCCCATACGCTTTCGCCCTTCCCGCAGTACTCGAACGTTTATAACAACTTCGACCTGAGCGGCGCGGCGAACTACAGTGGTCTGCAGGCCAGCCTCGAGAAGCGATTCTCGAACGGACTCTCGTTCCTCACGTCGTACACCCTGTCGAAGACCATGGCGAATGTAGACAGCGGCTTTACGACCTTTGCCACGCTGCCTGAGAACAAGTACAACCAAAAAGCGGAGTGGACGGTTGCCGGCAATGATATTCGTAACAATACGAAGATCAGCGGCACGTATGAACTGCCGATCGGTCCGGGCAAGAGCTTCGTCAACAACAGGGGGATTGTGGGTGACCTTATTGGTGGCCTGCAGGTCGGCTTTATCACCTCCTACCAGACGGGATCGCCGTTCGGTATTGGAGAGAACGATAACCCGCTTGGATGTGCCGGCTGCTTCAATCGCCCGAATGAGGTGAAGGGCGTAGCCCGGAAGACAAACGGCTACAAGAACCTGACCTTTGTCAACGGTCAAAGCACGCAGCAGGTGTTTTCTACGAACGCTTTTGCAAGCACAAGCCAGACGTACACGCTGGGCAACGCAGTGCGCAACTACAGTGAGTTGCGTAATCCAGGGACCTATGACGAAGACATCAATGCACGGAAGAAGTTCGCCTTTGGAGAGAAGGTCACCTTCATTCTGCAGATGGACTACTTCAACGTGCTGAATCGCACGCAGTTCGAAAACCCGAATAACAACAACAACAGCAGCACCAACACGGGGGACAACAACAACATCGACAACGTGGGGAACTTTGGTTTTGTCCACGCCGGCCAGCAGAACAATCCGCGACATGGCCAGCTTAGCGGGAGGCTCACCTTCTAGATCTTCTGCTTTCCTGCTCCGGGCCACGACACCATCGTGGCCCGGATACTTTTTGCCTCCGCGATCCTCATACGGCTGACCGACCGTTCCCTGTTCGATCCGGATAAACGTTGTACGTCGATGGAAGACGATGAGGTGTCTCGGTGCAGCGACGGGAGCTCTTGAGAGGTCTGGGAGTGGCGGCGGGTGGCGTGTTCTACGGCGGTCCTGCATGGGCCTATGCCCAGGCGAAGAAGGAGACCGCGGCTGCGACGAGCATAGCGACGCCGGTGCGCGCGCTGATGCGGAAAGATGGAGCGCTCTTCCAGCCGGTGACGATCACGCTGCACCGGACAACATCGGGTTCGTCCGAGGTTGTGACCAGCTTTGATGGTGCGGTTGTGGATCGCCGCACGATTCCAGAAGGGGCACTCACGACGGGCGTGACGACTTCGTTTGATGTGATGATGAAGCCCGTCGATACGGCTCGGCAGATGTCGGTCTCCGTGGAGAGTGGAGGAGCGACGCACACCGCGGTTGTGACGGTGAGGCCGGTTCGCCGGCTGCTGACGTACATTCTTCCTCACTCGCATCATGATCTCGGCTATACCGATCTGCAGGCGGATGTCGAAGAGAAGCAGATGCGCAACATCACGCGCGGGATCGAACTGGCACGGAAGACGGCGGGCTATCCGGAGGGGTCGCGCTTCGTGTGGAACCTCGAGGTGCTGTGGGGCGCTGATCTGTTTATGCGCCAGCGGTCGGAGGCCGAAAAAGCGGAGCTGCTCGAAGCGATCCGCAAAGGCTGGATCTCGCCGAACGGTTCTTATGCCAACGAACTTACAGGGCTATGCCGCCCCGAGGAGCTGCTGGAGCTGTTTCGCTATGGGACCAGACTGGCGAAGCAGACGGGCGTGAAGATCGACTCCGCGATGATGAGCGATGTTCCGGGGTATTCGTGGGGCACGGTCTCGGCGATGGCGCAGGCCGGCATTCGTTACTTTTCCGCCGCGCCGAACTTCTTCGATCGCATCGGGACGTTCATGGTGACGTGGCAGGATAAGCCGTTCTGGTGGGTGTCGCCGTCGGGTAAGGAGAAAGTGCTGGTGTGGGTGCCGTGGACGGGATATGCGATGTCGCACGTGATGAAGATCGGCTCCGAGTTTGTGGGGCGCTACCAGGAGCGGCTGGATGACGTGCAGTATCCATATGAGATCTCCTGTATTCGATGGTCGGGGCATGGCGACAACGCCGAGCCGGACCCGGAGATCAGCGAGTTTGCCCGGTCATGGAACGAGACGTACGAATGGCCCAAGTTCGCCATTGCCTCGACGAGTACGGCGTTCACCGCGATGGAGCAGCGGTACGGATCGCAGTTGCCGTCGTTCCGCGGAGATCTGACGCCCTATTGGGAGGATGGCGCGGGCTCGTCGGCGCTCGAGACGGCGATGAGCCGCAATGCGGCGGATCGGATTACGCAGGCTACGGCATTGAGCGCGATGATCGCTCCGGCGGGCTATGCTGAACCGGCGTATACGGCAGCCTGGCGGGATGTGCTGCTGTACTCCGAGCATACGTGGGGCGCGTGGTCGAGTGTCTCCGACTCGGAGAATCCTTTTACGACGAAGCAGTGGGCGTTCAAGCGTGAGTTTGCCGTCGACGCATCGAAGCGATCCGAGGAGCTGATCGCGAGCGCTCTTGGTTCGCACACGGCGGCAACAGGAACGGGGAGCACCGACGTCCAGAACACAACGGCTATCGAGATCCACAACACAACGGCTATCGAGATCCACAACACAACATCGTGGAGCCGCACGGAGGTGGTGCTCGTGCCGCAGGATCTATCTTCGGCGGGAGATCATGTCGCCGATGGCCATGGCCGTGCGGTTTCCTCGCAGCGACTCTCGACAGGGGAGCTGGCGGTGCTGGTGACGGCTCTACCGGCATTCGCGAGTGCACGGTATACGTTTTCGGCCAGGCCCGCCCACCATGCGGGAGCCACGGTACATGTTCGCAACGGTGTGCTTCAGAATGGATTGCTGCGGGCTGGTCTCGACCCGCAGACCGGTGATCTGATCGACCTCACGCTGCATGGCGTTTCGCAGAGTCTGGTCGATCGTGAAAAGGGTGCGCTCAACCAGTATCTATTTCTGGCGGGCAAGGATGTTTCCCAGGTGCAGCACAGTGGAGCGGCGACGATCGTGGTCGAGGACAGCGGGCCGCTGGTCGCGTCGGTTCGCGTTGAGAGCTCTGCTCCCGGGTGTAAGAGCCTGGTGAGGCGGGTGCGGCTGGCGGCGGGAGCGGGTCATCTCGAACTCAGCAACACAGTTGATAAGAAGCAGGCGGCGCTCAATCCTCACCCGGGCAAGGCAGACCAGGGGGGATCCTTCGCGCAGAGTGGATCGAAGGAGAGCATCCAGTTCGCGTTTCCATTCCAGGTTGCGCAAGGGACGATGACGATGGATGTTCCGCTGGCCACGATGCGGCCGGAGGCCGATCAACTGCCTGGCTCGTGCAAGAACTGGCTGCCCGTAGGCCGCTGGATCGACGTCTCGAATGAGGATCATGGAGTCACCTGGGCGACGCTCGATGCGCCGCTGGTGGAGCTGGGCGGTATCACGGCAACCATGCTTGGATCGCAGCGAGATCCTTCTGTCTGGCTGAAGACGATCGAGCCGACACAGACGGTCTATTCCTGGGTGATGAACAATCACTGGGGAACGAACTATCGTGCGTATCAGGAAGGGCCGGTGACCTTCCGATATGCGCTGCGGCCGCATCGGGGTGCGGAGATGGCGGCGGCACACCGGTTTGCGATTGGCCTGTCGCAGCCCCTGGTAGTCGCTCGGGCTTCGAAGCAGCATGCGGAGCGTGCAATGGGTGCGGCGTCCCTGCTGCGTGTAGAGCCGGCAAATGTTCTGGTGCAGACACTGAAGCCAAGTGACGATGGCCGTGCGTGGATCGTACGGCTCTTCGGCACCGCCAGCGAGGCGCAGAGAGCGAAGCTGTTCTGGCGGGAGCCGCCAGCGGGCAAGAGCTGGATGAGTAATCTTGCAGAAGAGCAGGTAAGTCCGATGGGCGATGATATTCCGATTGCACGGTCGGAGCTGGTGACGGTACGGGTGGAGCGCGCGTGAGCCCTCGTCCATCTTTCGGCTTTCAACATTTCGCTTCGTGGAGGGCCGCGGGTGTGACTGGCTGCAGCCATTCCTGTTCAGCGGAATGCGCGGGGCCTAGAACCACGGAGCAGCATCATGGCTGACCTGAGAGCTGGTGGGGTGCTTGTGCTGCTGGCGGGGATCGTCAATGCCTGCTTCGCGCTCCCGATGAAGGGGATGCCACGCTGGGCATGGGAGAATGTGTGGCTGATCTGGTCGGTGTTCGCCTTGATGACCCTGCCGGCGCTGGCGGCGTTTGCAACGACTCCAGGCCTCGCTGCCGGCTACGGGGAGGTGGATCGTGCAACGCTTCTGCGCGTGATGGTCTTTGGTGCAGCATGGGGCGTGGCGCAGGTGCTGTTTGGGCTGTCAGTCGTGCGGATCGGGATGGCGCTTACGTTCTCGCTGATCCTGGGGATCTCGGCGGCAGTAGGGACGGTCGTTCCGTTCGTGTGGCTGCACCCGGAGCTCCTGTTGACGACAACTGGCGCCTTTGTCTGGGGCGGTGTGGTCCTGGTGATGCTGGGGATGACGCTCTGCGCGATGGCGGGGCGGCAGCGCGAACGAGAGCTGTCGCCAGACAAGCCGGAGGTGGATAGACCGCGTACTGGATCGTTCAAGATTGGTCTGCTGATCGCGGTCGTTGCAGGGTTATGTGCCGCGTTCATGAATCTCGGCATCTCGTTTGCGGGGCCACTGCTCGCGATGGCGGCTCGTCACGGCAGCCGGCCCTACTGGCAGCTCAATGCGGTGTGGCTGCCGCTGCTGGTTGGTGGAGCGCTGCCGAATGTTGCGTACTCGATCTTTCTTCTGAGGCAGCGGCATACGGCAGGAAACTTTGCGCGAGGCGGCACGGGAGTGTACTGGCTGCTCTGCCTGGTGATGGCGCTGTGCTGGTTTGGCAGCAGCCTGATGTATGGTGCCGCAAGCTTCTACCTGGGAGTGCTCGGTCCGGTTGTAGGGTGGCCGGTGTTTATGTCGCTGGTCGTCATCGCTGCAAGCTTTCTGGGCTGGCTCACGGGGGAGTGGCGGACAGCGACGAGCCGACCGCTGCGGCTGCAGGTAAGTGGGATCGCGATGCTGACGGTGGCGCTGTTTCTCTTTTCCCGGACAGGTAGCTAGGAATGGACAGGGTGCCAGGGAGCGCATGACCAGAGCTATCGCGATCGATCTTGGCGGAACACACTGCTCAATTGGCCTGGCTGAGGATCGGATGTTGCTGGCCGTGCGGGACATCGAACTGGAGGCGACGAACGGACTGGCCCGGATGCTTCCTGAGCTTCGGGCACAGGCGCTGGAGCTACTGGCTGCCCACTCGCTTGGCCCGCAGGATTGCCTTGGGGTTGCGGTGAGTCTGCCCAGCCTGGTCGAGTTTCGGTCGGGCCGCATCGTCTCAACGAATGACAAGTACCCGGATGCGACCACGCTCGCTCTTGGAGACTGGTGCCGGGAGAGCTTTGGGCTTCCGCTGGCTGTCGAGAACGATGCGCGGGCGGCGCTGATGGGAGAGTACACGTGCGGCGCGGCCGAGGGTGCGTCGGACGTTCTGATGCTGACGCTCGGGACCGGCATCGGCTCGGCCGTGCTGGTGGGAGGAAGGCCGTTTCGCACCGGGCAGGCGCAGGGCGGGAACCTAGGCGGACATATTCCGGTTGCGCTCGATGGGCGTGCGTGCACGTGCGGGGCGATCGGGTGCATGGAGGCGGAGGCCTCGTCGTGGGCGCTGCCGCTGATCGTCGCGGGGTGGGAAGGAGTGGCAACAAGTTCCCTGGCGAAGATTGCTGTGGTGAACTTCCAGATACTTTTTGAACATGCACGATCGGGCGATCTGATTGCGCAAGCGATTGCCCGGCACTGCATGCACGTCTGGTCGGTCGGCCTGGTCGGCCTGATCCATGCTTATGGGCCAGAGCTCGTCGTTCTGGGCGGGGGCATCATGCGCAACGCCGCGGAGATCTTGCCGCCGCTTGAAGAGTACGTTCAGGCACATGCATGGACGCCCTCTGGGCGGGTGCGGATTACGCCGGCCCTGCTGGGCAATCACGCTTCGCTGTATGGAGCGATTCCGCTGCTTCATGAGTTTTTACACGGGGCGCTATGAAGACAAACTACGACAAGGCACCCTATATCGACTCCAGGCTGCCTGCGGAGGTGTGCGACGCGGGATGGGACATGATCGGGTCGCGGCTGCTCTCAAAGCAGGCCGGGCAGCGCAGCATCTGCTGCGTGGAATGCTATCCGGGGGTCTTCGAATCGGAGATCGAGATCGAGCTTGTGAGGCGGTTGAAGCCAGACGTTGTGCTGCGTGCACGGGATGCGTACCGCAGCCCCGACGAACTGCGGGAGCGATTCGCAGGCGAGCTGACGGACGATTCTGTCTTCGGGCGGATCAGTGAAGCAGAGATGATCGACTGGTTCGATCCGGTTTTGCTGAAGGAGCATCGTTCGCGGGTCGAGGACAGCCAGGGACATGTGCTCCTCATCGGTGCGGGCGCGATTCTTCTTGCGGGTGCGGTCGATTTCCTGAGCTCTCTGGTGTATGCGGACATGGCGCGGTGGGAGCTGCAGCGCAGGCAGCGCAGGAACCTGATCGGGAATGTTGGTCACGAGAATCACGATGCGCGCGCGAACGAGAAGTACAAGCGGGCGTTCTTTCTCGACTGGCGTGTAGCGGATCGGCTGAAGCGCTCTGTGCTGCCGCGAGCGGACTTCCTTCTCGACACAAACTGCATGTCGTCTCCGAAGCTCATCTCGGGCGAGGTCTTCCGTGCGGCACTGGCACGGGCGGTGCGTGGCCCGCTTCGAGTGGTTCCCTTCTTCGATCCTGGACCGTGGGGCGGCGAGTGGATGCGCGAACACTTCGACCTGCCGTCAGATGCGCCGAACTATGCGTGGTGCTTCGACTGTGTTCCAGAGGAGAACAGCCTGCTGCTCGGCTTCGGCGATCTGCGCTTCGAAGTTCCCGCCCAGGATCTAGTCCTGTTCGAGCCGGAGGCATTGATGGGTGAGGCGGTGCATGCGCGCTTCGGTTTCGACTTTCCGATTCGCTTCGATCTGCTGGATACGATGGGCGGGGGGAACCTGTCGTTCCAGGTTCATCCGTTGACGGCGTATATCCGAGACCACTTCAACATGGCGTACACGCAGGACGAGAGCTACTACATGCTCGACGCGGCGGAGGCAGCGACGGTCTACCTGGGGCTGGTGGACGGCGTCGAACCGCAGCAGATGGAGGCCGATCTGCGCCGGGCGAACACCGGGGACGGCCACTTTGCGATCGACCGCTATGTCAATCAAGTTCCCGCGAAGAAGCACGATCATTTTCTGATTCCAGCAGGCACACCGCACTGCTCGGGACGCGACTGCATGGTGCTCGAGATCAGTGCGACGCCGTACATCTTCACCTTCAAGCTGTGGGACTGGGGACGGCTGGGTCTCGATGGACGCCCGCGTCCGGTTCACCTCGAAGACGGGATGCGGAACATTCAGTGGGATCGAACGACAGAGTTCGTTCGGCGCGAGCTGGTGAATGCGGTGACGCCTGTCGGCTCCGGCCCGGGCTGGATCGAAGAGCGGACGGGGCTGCATGCGCTTGAGTTCATCGAGACGCGGCGGCACTGGTTCACGGCGATCGTCGATCACGAGACAGGGGGCGGGGTGAACGTGTTGAATCTCGTGGAGGGATCTGAGGCGATCGTCGAGAGCCCGACGGACAGCTTTGCTGCTTTCGTCGTTCATTATGCAGAGACCTTTATCGTTCCGGCGCTGGTCGGGTCGTATACGATTCGGCCGGGGCGGGTGGGGGAGCGCTGTGCCACGCTGAAGGCCTCTATACGGACGGAAGAACAAGCCTGAAGACTGGACGTACGCCCTGCGCGGGCGGCGGTCACTTCGTGACGTGTATACCGGTTTTGGCAGGATGAGCTCCTTGGGCCCTCTCGCTGGTCGGCACAGACGATTGCTTGCGGTCGACGGGAGCACCACGCAACACGCGATCACTCGTCATGAAGTGACCGCGCGAACCGGAGTCCCCACAAACAGGTCTTCGTTTGTGGGGTGGCCGAGCGCAGTGGGCCCGTCCGGCAGGACTGCCTTGCGAGTTTTCGCACATCCTATACTGAGGCTCGATGACCAGATTCTGTCTCCTTCTGCCTGTGCTGTACAGCTTTCTCGGTAGCCAGCCCGCTTCTATGGGAGCGCAGGCGGCGGTCTCGCCGGAGGTGCAGGCGCTCTACGAGCGGGCGCGGGCGGCGCAGGCGGCGGAGCGCACGGACGAGGCTGTCGCCGACTACCAGAAGATTCTTCGGCTGGCTCCCGGGCTGGCTGCCGCGTACAACAATCTGGGGCGGCTTTTTTATAATCTCGGGCGCTATCCCGAAGCGGTGACCACGCTGAAGAAGGGACTTGCAATTGATGCGGGGATGCATCCTGCGGAGGTGATGCTGGGGGCGAGCTACTTCCAGCTCGGCCAGATGAGGGATGCGGTGGCACCACTCGAGGCGGGGGTGCAGGCGCTGCCGGAGGACCGCTTCGCACGCATGACGCTGGCACGGGCGCTGCTGGGTCTCGATCGTACCGACGATGCGATGGTGCAGCTGAACGCGATCCTGACGACGAACCCGAAGGATCAGGAGGCGTGGTACACCGTGGGCAAGCTCCATCTGCGGCTCTCGGAAGAGGCGTTCACCGAGGTGCAGAAGATCGACCCGGCTACGCCACTGGCCCATGAACTGGCCGGCGAGATCATGGAAAGCATGCAGAATACTTCGGGAGCGGTGGCCGCGTACAAGCAGGCGATCGCTGCCGGGCCCGAGAATCCGGGCGCGCTCGAACATCTGGCCGACCTCTACTGGCATACGGGCGACTGGGCGCATGCGCAGCAGGGTTATCGCGATCTCCTCAGCAAGCAGCCGGCGAACTGCGCGGCACGATGGAAGCTGGCGAACGCGTCCGATGAGCTGGGGGAGGCGCCGGCCGTAGGATTGAAGGAGCTTGACACGGCGTTGGCACAGTGTCCAGCGTTAGCGCAGGCACATGCGGAGCGGGCACGGCTGCTGATCCGGACGGGCAAGCCGGCGGATGCGGTAATCGATCTGCAGGCGGCGGAACAGGCTGCTCCCGACGAAGCATCTCTGCAGCAGCTCTTCGCACAGGCGTACCGCGCGATGGGCGACCGGGTTCGCGCGGACGCGGCGATCCTGCGTTTTCAGCAGCTCGAGGCGGCCCAGCATGCGGAGAAAGAGCGGCATGCGGCGAGCGTGATCCAGGCGAACCACTAGCGGATGCGGCGACGCCGGAGTCGGCCACGGGTCGCGGGTTGGTTCGTATGAGTTGAGGTAGTTCATGGCGTGGGCTACGTGGCAGATGGAGGTCTTCAATTGCAGCAGCGGCTTTGCTCCAGAAGACAGGTTATGGCTGACGTTGGCCTTGAAGGATTGGTACGACAGCCGGCTTCGATCCTGCATCTGAATCCCGTATGTTCGTTGGGGCGTGCGTATGTTGAACGACACGGGTCAGGCTGCCGATGCCTCTCAGATCGGAGAGGCCTGCTCTGACCGCGGTTATCTCTTCTGGCCGCGATGAACAGTCTTTGCCTTCCGTTGTGAAGGTCTGTCTCAGGTCGCGACGCATCACGTCACAACCAATTACTTAAGTCCCGGAGGACGGTCGAGGCGCGATTGAACCCATCAACGATGAGAGTGAACACGCCGGGTGCGCGCCATCCGACACAGCGACGCAGTCAGCCGCAACTTCAAACCTGAAATAAGGAGTACTCATGAAAGCGCTTGTCTATCACGGTCCAAAGAAAGTCTCTGTCGACAGCGTTCCCGATCCGAAGATCGAGAAGCAGACCGACGTCGTCATCAAGCTCACGACGACCAATATCTGTGGCTCCGACCTGCATATGTACGAAGGCCGGACGGACGTGGCCAAAGGCAAGATTCTCGGCCATGAAAATCTTGGCGAAGTGGTCGAAGTGGGCACGGCGGTGGACACGGTAAAGAAGGGAGACAAGGTCGTACTGCCGTTCAATATCGGCTGCGGCTTCTGCGCCAACTGCGAGCGCGGTCTCTCAGGCTATTGTCTTACCTGCTCCGACAAATCGGTGATGCCCGGCATGGCGGGCGCGGCGTACGGCTTTGCAGGTATGGGACCCTACCAGGGTGGTCAGGCGCAGTTCCTGCGCGTTCCCTATGCCGATTACAACTGTCTTCAGCTTCCTGAGGACGCTACGGCGAAGGAGAAGGATTATGTCATGCTGTCAGATATCTTCCCGACGGGCTGGCACTCGACGCGGCTAGCGAATCTTATACCGGGCGACTCGATCGTCATCTATGGTGCGGGTCCTGTGGGCCTGATGGCTGCGATGTCGGCACGCATCCAGGGGGCGAGTCAGATCTTTGTCGTCGACGGCAAGGCCGATCGGCTGGCTCTGGCGAAGGAGATTGGAGCGACGCCCATCAATACCCTGGACGGCGAAGTGGGCGACCAGATTCGCGAGCTTACCCACGGGCTCGGCGCGGACTGCGGCTCGGAGTGCATCGGGTATCAGTGCCACAACGCCAAAGGCAAGGAGGTTCCGAACCTGGTGATGAACTCGCTGGTGGATGCGGTGAAGGCTACGGGCAGTATCGGTGTGATCGGGGTGTTCATACCGAAGGATCCGAGCGCCGACGATGCACTCGCGAAGAAGGGGCAGATTGCCTTCGACTTCGGCAAGTTCTGGTTCAAGGGGCAGAAGATGGGCACCGGCCAGTGCAATGTGAAGGCCTACAACCGCAAGCTGCGCGACCTGATTCATCACGGCAAAGCTCATCCATCGATCATCATCTCGCACGAGCTCCCGCTCGAGCAGGCTCCGGACGCGTATAAGCACTTCGACGATCGGGACGCGGGCTGGACGAAGGTGATTCTGCACCCGAACGGCTAGGGCGGGTTTGTACCCGGAGCCATTTGATCCGGAGCTTTGAAGAGGCACGGCAGAGGGCGCTTCGCTGGAGGCGCTCTTTGTCCATGCCGGGCGTAGTCTGCCGCTACACTGAATACTTATGCCAGGAACTGTGAAGAGTGTGATCAAGGCGGTTCGGGGTACGCGCGATCTGCTGCCGCCTGAGACGGAGTTGTGGAACCGGGTGGAGGCTGTTGCCCGGGGAGTGTTCCGGCGATACGGTTTTGGGGAGATCCGGACGCCGGTGTTTGAGGCGACGGAACTGTTTGTGCGCGGGGTGGGTGAAGAGACGGATGTCGTCTCGAAGGAGATGTACACCTGGAAGGACCGGGCGCGGGCGGCGAGCGAGAAGCCGCAGCAGCTGACGCTGCGGCCGGAGAATACGGCGGGCGTGGTGCGGGCGTATATCGAGCACAAGCTGGGCGATACGGGGCAGTTGCAGAAGCTGTTCTATATCGGGCCGCAGTTCCGGCGGGAGCGGCCGCAGCGGGGACGCTACCGACAGTTTTGGCAGATCGGGGCGGAGGTGCTGGGGCCGGTGTCATCGGGGGCTGAGAGTGCCATTCGCGATGCCGAGGTGCTGGAGATGCTGGCGAGCCTGCTCGATGAGCTGGGGGTGAGGGGCTGGCGGCTGGAGGTGAATTCGGTGGGGTCGTCGACGGACCGGCCGCGGTATGTGGCGGCGCTGCGCGAGGCGCTCGCTCCCGTGAAGCACTTGATGTGTGAAGACAATCAGCGGCGGGCGGAGACGAATCCGCTGCGGGTGCTGGACTCGAAAGAGGCGAACGATCAGGAGATTATCAACGGCCTGCCGAAGATCGCGGATTTTCTAGACGCTGATTCGACGGAACACTTCAGGCAGGTGCTGGCCGCGCTCGACGCGTGTGGTGTGGCGTATGTGGTGAATCCCCGGCTGGTGCGAGGGCTGGACTACTATACGCGGACGACGTTCGAGTTTACGGTTGCATCGTCCGAGCCGGCGGGGAGCGGGCTGGGGACGCAGAATGCGCTGCTGGGCGGCGGGCGGTATGACGGGCTGTCGGAGATGCTGGGCGGCCCGAAGGCTCCGGGGATTGGATTTGCGATTGGGGAGGACCGGTTGATCCTGACGCTGCAGGCGCAGGCGGCTGCTTCCGTGGAGACGTTGCAGCCGAAGAAGCTCGATGCGTACCTGGCACCGATGGGTGTAGCGCAGAATGCGGCGGCACTTGCGCTGGGGCGGGAGCTGCGGCGGGCAGGGCTATCGGTTGAGGTAGGGGATGGGAGCTTCCGGCTGAAAAAGAGCTTCGAGGCCGCGGAGAAGGTGGCGCGACGGATCGTGATTCTGGGGGAGGATGAAGTCGCGAGTGGAGTGCTGACGGTGAAGACATTTGCGGGCGGGGATCAGGTGAAGATGGAGCGGGGGGAGCTGGAAGAGACATTGCGGAATTAACTTTGATGTACAGCGTAGCGTTACGCTGTACAATTCATCGACATGATTAGGAGCTTTCGACACAAGGGTCTTGAGAGGTTTTTCGCTACGGGATCGAAGGCCGGCATCCAGCCAAAGCACGCCGCAAAGTTGAACGATCAATTGACAGTTTTGAACATTGCAAGACGGCCGGAGGAGATGAATCTGCCGGGTTGGCACTGGCATGAGTTGAAGGCGGATCTGGCGACGCACTGGGCGATCAGCGTCAATGGAAACTGGCGGCTTACTTTTACGTTTGAAGGCGAGGATGCGATTCTCGTCGATTACCAGGATTATCACTAAGGAGGCGGTTCCATGCGTATGTATAACCCGGCACATCCCGGCAGCATCCTGGCTTACTATATGGCGGATCACTCGGTGACGGAGGTTGCCAAGCGGATCGGGGTGACGCGGCCGGCGCTTTCCCGTGTGCTGCATGGGAAGGCGGGTGTTTCGGCGGACATGGCGCTCCGCCTGGGCGAGGCCTTCGGGACGGAGCCAGACCTGTGGCTTCGGCTCCAGATGCAGCGCGATCTATGGGAGGCTTCGCGGAAGAAGCGGCCCCGGGTGCGGCCATTTCCCTCGAGTGCGGCCGCGTAAATGCGATAGGCGATGGCGGCTGGCGCCTCTAATCCGTGGATGTTCGTACAATAGAAAGATTGTGACCTTAGACTTTTTAGGCAGCTTGCAGCGGACGCGGATGTGTGGCGATCTTCGCCCGGAAGATGCGGGCCACGACGTCGTGTTGATGGGGTGGGTGAACCGGCGGCGGGACCATGGGAACCTGATCTTTCTGGATGTGCGGGATCGGTCAGGGATCACGCAGGTGGTGCTCGATAAAGAGGTCAGCGCAGAGGCCCACGCCAAGGCGGAGGCGGCGCGGCCTGAATTTGTTATTGCAGTTACCGGGAATGTCCGGCTGCGCGGGGCGGGGCTCGCGAACCCGAACATGGCGACGGGCGCGATCGAGGTGGTCGCAACGGAGCTGCTGCTGCTGAACGAGGCGAAGACGCCGCCCTTCTCGCCCGCCGAGGAGGCGATTGCGAATGAAGAGGTGCGGCTGAAATACCGCTATCTCGACCTGCGGCGGGTGGAGATGCAGAAGAATTTCAGGATGCGGCACGAGGTGGCGCGGGCGATCCGGAACGATCTCTCGGACGCCGGATTCCTCGAGATCGAGACGCCGTTCATGACGCGGTCGACGCCTGAGGGAGCGCGGGACTACCTGGTGCCGAGCCGGGTGCATGCGGGTCAGTTTTATGCGCTGCCGCAGTCGCCGCAGATCTTCAAGCAGATCCTGATGATCTCGGGGTTCGACAAGTATTTTCAGATTGCGCGGTGCTTCCGCGATGAGGACCTGCGCGCGGACCGGCAGCCGGAGTTTACGCAGATCGACCTGGAGATGACGTTCCCGCAGCAGGAGCTGATCTTCCGGACGGTCGAGGGATTTCTGACGGCGGCGTTTGGGACGGCGGGAATTTCCCTGACGAGCCCGTTTGTGCAGATGACGTATGACGAGGCTATCCGGCGGTACGGGATCGACAAGCCGGATATGCGGCTGCCGGCGATGGTGGACCTTTCTGCCGAACTCACGCCCGAACTGCGTGATCAGCTCAAAATTGAGCGTGACTTACCCGTTCTTGGCTTCTCAATTCCGAAGCTCGGAGAGCTTTCCGGCACACAATGGAAAGCTATTCTCTCGGAAGTCAGAGCGTTCTTCGGAGATACCGGTTTGGATATTCTCGACATAGTTCGCCTCTCAAACCAAGACGGCCCCTTCCGCGATCTCGCTAGAACTATTGGAGGAGAACTCAGCCGGCAGCAGGAGATAAACGGGGGGGAGGGGATAAGTCCCGGAACACTTATTATTGTCGCCACCGCAAAGCTGGGGACGCCGGCAAAGTGGAACCATGATCCACAGTGGATCTACAAACGCGTCGGCGCGCTGCGGCTGGAACTCGCCAAGAAGTTCGCCGACAAGCACAAGCTGTTTGAGCAGACTGGGACGGCGGCGGACTACAAGTTTCTCTGGGTGACGGACTTCCCCATGTATGAGTGGAACGAGGAGGCGAAGCGGTGGGATGCGGCGCATCATCCGTTTACGTCACCGCATGAGGAGGACATCAAGGCGGGGCGGCTGACCAGCGACAAGGGCGCGGTGCGGGCGTTGGCGTACGACATTGTGCTGAATGGGACGGAGCTGGGATCGGGATCGATCCGGATCCATCGCAAGGATGTGCAGGCGGAGATCTTCCGGAGTCTGGGCATGTCCGATGCGGAGGCGAAGGAGCGGTTTGGCTTCTTTCTCGATGCGCTCGAGTATGGGACGCCGCCGCATGGTGGGATTGCGCTCGGGCTGGATCGGATTGTGATGATCCTGGCGGGAGCGACGAGCCTGCGCGAGGTGATCGCGTTCCCGAAGACGGCGAAGGCAATCGACCTGATGGTGGATGCGCCTACGCCGGTGAGTGAGCAGCAGATGCGGGAGCTGAGCCTGCGGACGGTGGTGCGGGGCTAGCTGTGGGAGACTGGCCGGCCGCGGATAAGCTTGTTCTGATTGTGTGCGCTCAGAATCAGGGTGCTCGTGAGTGCGGCGGATGTGGGGTGCAATGGATAGGAGAAGCAAGTAGCCAATGCAGGTCCTTCGGCTACGCTCAGGATGACAGGGTTTGCGAAGGGTGATGGAGAACGGGCAACGGCAAAGTGCCGACGCAGGTCCTTCGGCTGCGCTCAGGATGACAGGATTTTAGGGTGGGTTGAGAAGACGGTCAGAGACACGTGCCAGAGCAAGTGCCAATGCAGGTTCTTCGGCTGCGCTCAGGATGACAGGGTTTGCGAGGGGTGATGGAGAACGGGCAACGGCAAAGTGCCGACGCAGGTCCTTCGGCTGCGCTCAGGATGACAGAGTTTGCGAGGGGTGATGGAGAACGGGTAACGAAATAGCCAATGCGGGCATTCAACTGCGGCTGCACCTCCGCTCGGGATGACAGATTCAAGTGTGGGTAAGGAGAGAATCACCGTAAGGTCGTGCCTGCGCACGATACCCATTCTCGCGGCGATGAAGCTGCTGCGAGAATGGGGCACCCAGGACTCCTTGGAAGGTTCATGGCGTTCCAAGACGGTTGAGACGACCGATCAGGGCATGACGAACGACGACTATGTACAACGAGCCAAGCGAGCCGAGATATCAAGTCTAGCTAGTACGCGCTGGCCTGGGTGAGTTTATCGAGGTCTGCGGGGTCGAGCTTCAGGTCAACGGCAGCAAAGAGGGACTCGAGCTGGGTGATGCTGGTGGCGCTGGCGATGGGCGCGGTGATGGTGGGCTGGGCGAGCAGCCAGGCGAGGGCGATGGTGGCCTGTTTGGCGCCAGTCGGGGTGGCTACTTCGTCGAGGGCTTTCAAGATCTTCTCGCCGCGGGCGTCGAAGTACTTGCTTACCTGGGACTCGCGTTTGGCGCCCTTTGCGTCCTCTTTCGTCTTGTACTTGCCGGTAAGAAAGCCGCTGGCGAGTGAGAAATAGGGAATGACGCCGAGGTGGAACTTGTCGGCTATAGGGGCAAGATGAGTCTCGTAGTCCTCGCGGCGATAGAGGTTGTACTCGGGCTGGAGGGTCTGGTACATGGGCAGGTTCTGCTTTTGCGCGATCTCGATGGCTTCGGTGAGGCGTGGAGCCTTGTAGTTCGACGCACCAATGATGCGAACCTTTCCTTGCTGGATGAGCTGATGATAGGCCTCGAGAGTCTCCTGGAGAGGCGTTGATTCGTCATCCAGATGACTCTGGTAGAGATCGATGTGATCGGTCTGGAGCCGCTTAAGCGAGGCTTCAACTTCTTCGAGGATGTAGCGTTTTGCGAGGCCCTGTTTGCCGTCGCCCATGTCCATGCCGACCTTGGTGGCAAGTACGATCTGGTCGCGCTTGCCGCTCTGCTTGAACCACTGGCCGAGGATGGTCTCGGACTCGCCGCCGTGATGGCCGGGCGCCCAGCGGGAGTAGACGTCGGCGGTGTCGATGAAGTTGAAGCCGCGGTCGGCAAAGGCGTCGAGGATGGCGAACGAGGTGGGGGCGTCAATGGTCCAGCCGAAGACGTTGCCGCCGAGCATGAGGGGGACGACCTGGATCTGGGAGGTGCCTAGGGTTCTGGTTTGCATAAGTTCCTCTGGTTGTTGGATGGGCGTGAGGAGGTGGAGTTGCAAAGACAAACGCAAAGGCGAAAGCGGGGTCTCTCTACTGCAGCGGCGAAGAGCGCCGCATCCGTTTGAGATGACGAAGCTTTCGGCGGATGCAGAACAGAGCGGTCGGGCTGCGGACGAGCCCCTTCCTCGCAGCGATGAAGCTGCTGCGAGGAAGGGCACCCGGATTCGTGGCTGAAGGGAGATCTCTAGTTTTAGTTCATCCAGCTTTCGTCGTTGGGATTCTTCTTTGATTCGTCGGGGTCGATGTAGCGGCCGTCCTTATTGAAGCGGACGGTGCGGCCCTGCTTGCCCATATAGACCTCAAACTTGCGGGCAGCGCGGCGGCGCTTCCAGCGGAAGTACTCGTTACGCATGCTGAAGTAGCGTTCGCTGGCGCCGAACGCGAAGCCCTGGCGGGGGGCGAACTGGACGTACAGGAAGCCCGCGCAGGCGCCGGCGAGTTGCAGCAGGGCACCGAAGGCGTTGCCACCCTTGAGCAGGATGGCGATCGCGATGAGGATGTAGATCGCGACCATGTACTTGGCCTTGATGCGGAGCAGGAACCAGAGCAGGAACTCCTGATCGCCGAAGCGCATGGCGATGGCGATGAGGAGGCCGAAGATGCCCGCCCAGGCTCCGGTGGCGACGGCGTCGGGCCTGAGACCGAAGACGTGGGTGAAGGAGATGATGGAGGCGAGGAGCGCGCCGCCGATGACGGAGGTGAAGTAGAGCTCGCCCACCCACTGGGCACCGTAGACGGTTTCGAGCAGCGAGCCGGTGAACCAGAGGGTCAGCATGCCGAAGAGGATGTCGAGGATGCCGTTGTTGACGAAGCTGTAGGTGACAAGCTGCCAGATCTCGCCGCGGACGACGGCGAGCGGCTCAAGCAGCAGATGGATCAGCAGGAAACCGGAGACGGCTGGCGAGACCCAGTGGAGGAGCAGCAGGCCGAAGAAGGCGGCGATATTGGCGAGGATCAGCTTGCGGACGACGCCGGCGAAGGGCGGGAGGTTGAGCGAGATAGGACTGGAGCGGGCCATGGCTGCTTTTACTATTTCACCACAGGTGACGCGACGGTGGAGGAGGCGAGAAAACAAGTGCAAGGACCAAGACAAATGCAGGTCCTTCGACTGCGCCTCTCGCGATGAGGCTGCGAGAGGCTCCGCTCAGGATGACAATTTAGGGGGTGAACCGGTCGAGGCCGCTCAGGATTTGGATCCGGTTCCTGGGACGGGTGGGGTGGAGCCGCGGAGAGGCATGGGATAGACGGCGATGCTGCGGTGGCCGGTGACGTCGATGGTGCGGATACCGAAGATGGTGTTGTCTTTCGAGATAGGAAGCGTCATGGTGGTGGCGGTTCCGGCGGGGATGACGGTGGTCCAGTCCGGAGCGTCTGTCGCACGATAGACGATCTCGTAGGTGGCAGTGGCGGGCATGCCGGCGGGAGCCTCCCAACGCAGAGTGGTGTTGTTGTCGAGGTTGGCGGTGACGACGCCAACTTTCTGCGGGACACCGGGGGCGGAGGCGAGTGTGGCGAGGGTGGCGGCGTTGAGGCGGGCCACGTTAGCGGTGTAGTTGAAGTCGTCGTACTGGAGCAGGTCGCCGTATTGCACCGGCCCTTTGCTGCCATCGGGCAGGGTGCCGGGCTCGGTGCGGAGGTTCTGGTGCTGGTGGTTGAAGTTCTCCTGCCACTCGGTGAAGCGGACGGCGGTGAAGCCTTCGAGGTTGAAGCTGGTGTGGTCGCCTCCGCGGAGAAAGCGGTCGCGGCGGGAGATGAGGACTGGATGAAAGGCTGGGACGAGGCGCATGGCGTTGCTGTGCGGGCGGCCGGGAATGACGACGGCGCCCTGGCCTGCGGCCTGGAAGTAGGTGCGGCTGATTTCGGCGATGGCGCGTGCGAGTTCGCGCGAGGGCGAGTCATTCTCGGCGCCGATGGTCTGGATGGTGCGGAGTTGCTCGAGCGTGGCGGGGCCGGGGACGCCCTCCGAGAAGACGCGGACGACTGATGTATCGGCTCCTGTAGCGCCCGGGGTCGTATCTCCGCCGACGATGTCGTTGTTGAGGACGGCCTCGAGCTGCCAGCCTTCGGACCTGGCGAGTTTGGCGAGGTGGCGGCTGCCGTTGAGACCCTGCTCCTCGCCGGCGACGGCGACGAAGACGATGGTTGAGGGGAATTTGAGCTTGGAGAGGACGCGGGCGCATTCGAGCGAGACGGCGGTTCCACTGGCGTCGTCGTTGGCGCCGGGTGCTGGATCGTGGGTGTTGAAGTTGTCGGAGTTGCGGGAGTCGTAATGGCCGGTGACGAGGACGCGGCGGGCGGCCTGGACGGGGTCGGTTCCCTTGAGGACCGCGTAGATGTTCTGGATGCGGGTGTCGCGGACGATGCGGGAGCCGAGGACGGCGGTCTCGACGAAGTCGTCGCGTTTGACTTCGAGGCAACCGCCGCAGGCTGCGGAGGTCCGCTCGAACTCGGTCGCGATCCAGTCGGCGGCGGCGGTGACGCCGGTGCCGGGGGGCAGGTCAGTGTCCATGCTGGAGAGGGTACTGCGGTTCTTGAAGGTGACGAGCTTCGTGATGGTGGCCTTGATGGCGTCGGGCGAGACCTGCTCGAGCGCGGCGGCGATAGCGGGGTCGGCCGGCGCGGGCTGGATCGGCTGACCGGCTTGGGGCGGGGACGGCATCAGGGTTTGCTGCGCAGGCAGACGTGAGGCGGCGAGCAGGAGAGCGGTGAGCGGCAACGCGAAGAGGCGGGTGCGAGAGGTCATGAGATTCATCCTTGTTTTCATCCGGAATTTTGATCCATGGTTTTCATTCATGGTGATGAAACCAATTCTGCCGGTGAGCCGTCGGAGTGGGTTGTATAGGGTCAGCTTACCGCACTTACCGGTAACTTGACGTAGGGATGGCGCGCCGCTAGAAATAGCAAGGTGTACTGCACACACTGGACCTTTTTTTCAAGTGTAGCGCGGTGCGTTTGGAAGAGATGATGTGAGAGTGATGGAGGTTCGATATGGCTGTTGTGTGTCCCGAATGCGATAACCCGATCGTCGTGAATACGGACGATGTGGAGGAGGGCGAGACGGTGCAGTGCGATGAGTGCGGCACGGATCTGGAGATCGTCTCTGTCGATCCGCTGGAGCTGGTGCCCGTGGATGCGGGCGGCTACGACGACGAAGATCATGCCGTGCCTGACGATGAGGACGAAGAGTAGGGAAAGACGAGGAGTAGCGTCGGCTTTATACTGATGCATATGAAGAACTCTGCCGTTCCATTTCGCCGGCTTACCGGAAATCTGTTACTTGCGGGCTGCTCGGTTGTGCTGGGTGCGAGTGCTATGCATGGTGTAATGCTTGTCGCGCAACGTGGTCCTGTGCAGCGCGTGGTTCAGGGTAAGGTGACCGACAAGGGCGACACGGGTTTGAACGGGGCGGTGGTCTATCTGAAGGACGACCATACGATGTCGGTCAAGAGCTTTATCTCGGAGCAGGATGGCGGGTATCGGTTCGGCCAGCTCTCGGAGAATACAGACTACGAGCTGTGGGCGGAGAGCGAAGGAAAGAAGAGTCCGACGAAGACGATCAGCTCCTTCGACAGCAAGAAGTCATTTCAGATTAATCTGAAGATCGATACGGGTAAGTAGAGGAACTGCAGAGCAAGTGGAGGTCCTTCGGCTGCGTGCTTGCACTTTGCTCAGGATGGCAGTTTTGTTGGTGAGTGGAGAAGAACAGGCAGTTCTACAACGGGATGTTGCCGTGTTTCTTAGGCGGATTCTTGTCGCGTTTGGTGCCTAGCATGTCGAGGGCGGCGTTGAGGCGGCGGCGAGTCTCGCTGGGGCGGATGACGGCGTCGATGTAGCCGCGCTCGGCGGCGACGTAGGGGTTGGCGAAGCGCTCGCGGAACTCGTCGACTTTTTCCTTGCGAACCTCGGCGAGGATTTCCAGTTTCTGGTCTTCCGATAAGGCTACGCCCTGGGGCATTACGGCCTCGGCACGGCGGAGGACAGTATCGAACTCGCGCTTGTAGACGATATTGACGGCGCCCTCGGGACCCATAACGGCGATCTCGGCGCTGGGCCACGCCACGTTGAGATCAGCCCGGATGTGTTTCGAATTCATCACGCAGTAGGCGCCGCCATAGGCCTTGCGGGTGATGACGGTGAGCTTGGGGACAGTGGCTTCGGCGAAGGCATAGAGGAGCTTGGCGCCGTGGCGGATGATGCCGCCGTGCTCCTGCTGGACGCCCGGCATGAAGCCGGGGACATCTTCGAAGGTGACGAGCGGGATGTTGAAGCAGTCGCAGAAACGGACGAAGCGCGCGGCCTTGACGCTGGCGTTGATATCGAGAACGCCGGCGAGGAAGGCTGGCTGGTTCGCGACGATGCCGACAGGCCGGCCGTTCATACGGGCGAAGCCGGTGAGGATGTTGCGGGCGAAGTGCTCGTGGATTTGAAAGAAGTAGGCGTCGTCGATGATTTTTGTGATGACATCGACCATATCGTAGGGCTGGTTGCTCTCGGCGGGGATGAGGGTGTCGAGAGCGAGGTCGGCGCGAGTGGGATCGTCTTGCGTTGCTTTGCGCGGTGGCTCGTCGAGGTTGTTTGAAGGCAGAAAGGTGAGGAGCTCGCGGATGGTGGCGAGGCAGTGCTGGTCGTCGTCGGCGAGGAAGTGCGCGACGCCGGAGATCTCGTTGTGGGTGGTAGCGCCGCCGAGTTCATCCTTGGTGACGTCCTCGTGGGTGACGGTCTTGATGACGTCGGGGCCGGTGACGAACATGTAGCTGGTCCTGGCGGTCATGAGGGTGAAGTCGGTGATGGCGGGCGAGTAGACGGCGCCGCCGGCGCAGGGCCCGAGGATGGCGGAGATCTGGGGGATGACGCCCGAGGCAAGGGTGTTGCGGAGGAAGATGTCGGCGTATCCGGCGAGTGAGACGACGCCCTCCTGGATGCGGGCTCCGCCGGAGTCGTTGAGGCCGATCAGAGGAGCGCCGACGCGCATGGCCATGTCCATGATCTTGACGATCTTCGCGGCATTGGCTTCCGACAACGATCCGCCGAAGACGGTGAAGTCCTGTGCGAAGACGAAGACGACGCGGCCGTAAATCCGGCCATAGCCGGTGATGAAGCCGTCGCCAGGAACGCGCTGGGCGTCCATGCCAAAGTCTGTAGCGCGATGGGTTACAAATTTGTCAGTCTCCTCGAAGCTGCCTTCATCGAGGAGGAGGTCGATGCGCTCGCGCGCGGAGAGTTTGCCGGCCCTGTGCTCGCGGGCGCGCCGCTCGGGGCCGCCGCCCTCTTCGGCGATCCTGTGACGGGCGGCGAGTTCAGCGAGCTTGAGTTGATGCAGGGTTGGAGGGGCGGCCATAAGGGGCAATTCTAGCAGCGGGGTTCGACGGCGGCCGCCGCAAGCGCGCCATTCTATCTGGATGCAGCCGGCGGCGTTCCTCTGAAGATCTGTTTAAAAACTCGCAAGCAGTCCTGCCGGACGAGCGCCCTACGCGGGCAGCGGTCACTTCGTGACGTGTGATGGCTTTGCATGGTGCTCCCGCTGGTCGCAATCAAATGTTCGTGCCGACCATCGGGCGGTCCTAAGAGGCTCATTCCTGCCAGGACCGGTAGACACGTCACGAAGTGACCGCTGCCCGCGCAGGGCGTACGTCGAGACACAGCGGATCAGAGATTCTTTAGATATCCCTCTCTTTGAGTAAGGCCTTTGCCGCCGCATCGTCCTGGGCTTCCATCCAACCGCGCAGAATGACCACGGCTGCGATCTGATCGATCACGTACTTGCGCCCTCGTTGATCGTGCCCGGCTTCGTCGAGAATCTCATGGGCCGCAACCGAACTCAGCCGTTCATCCCACAACTGAACCGCCAGCCCGGAGCGCTCGCGCAGCGTTTCGGCGAACGCCTGCACCTTCTTCGCCCACGGACTGATGGCACCCGACAGATGCAGCGGATATCCGACTACGATCTCCACCACCTCATGTTTGCGGATCAACCGCAGGAGGCTGCGCAGATCCTCATGCGGGCTCTTGCGCCAAAGCGTCAGCAGCGGCTGGGCTGTGTAGCCCAGCGGGTCTGAGAGCGCGATGCCTACGCGCACCTTCCCGACATCCAAGGCCATCACCCGCCCGGTCAACATAGACCTAGTTTACTGCCGCACAGGCTGCGGCCGGGCAGCGGGAGCATCTCTGGTTTGGGAGGATGATGGGCCGTCTTGAAAGGCATCGTCAATGGTGCAGAGAGATGCATCTTCGTTCGTACAAGAGAACTATCGAGCACACCATCACGGCACGCGCTCTATTCGAGTGGATGCGTACTCTGTTCAACTGCAGCGAGCTGGATTGCCTGCCGCATTGCCTCCATCATGCTGCGCTCATCTGCTTTGCCCGTGCCCGCGATATCGAAGGCGGTTCCATGATCGACCGAGGTTCTGACTACGGGGAGGCCGATGGTGATGTTCACGCCGGCCTCCAGCCCGAGTACTTTGACCGGGCCGTGCCCCTGATCGTGGTACATCGCGACGACCAGGTCGAAGTCGCCTCGTTGCGCGCGAAAGAAGAGCGTGTCGGCAGGGAGAGGACCTTCGACATCCCATCCACGGGCGCGGCAGGCGGCGATGGCGGGTTCGATCTTCTCCGCTTCTTCTCCGCGGCCAAACAGACCGTTCTCTCCCGCATGGGGGTTGATGCCGCAGACTCCTATCCTGGGGTTCGCGATGCCGGCTTTCTCGAGAGCGATACGTCCGCGGGTGATGGTTCGCTCGACCAGGGCGGGCTCGATCTTTGCGATCGCATCCAGCAGACCGAGGTGCGTGGTGACGTGAATGACGCGCATCTTCGGCGTACTCAGCATCATCGAGACCTCCGGGGTTCCTGTAAGCGCGGCCAGCATCTCAGTGTGGCCCGGGTATCGGTGACCGCCTGCATGAAGCGCCTCCTTGTTGAGGGGAGCGGTGCAGATGGCCTGAACCTTGCCGGCTGCGGCGAGTCTGGCGGCTACCTCCATGTAGCGGAAGGCGGCGTCGCCCGCGATGGGGGAGAGCTTGCCCCAGGGCAGGTGCTCCGGGATGAGCTTCAGGTCGATGCAATCGACCAAGCCCGGAACGTAGCGTGCGTCCTCGACCTGTTCGGCGGAGAGACTTCGAACTTCAAGCTGCGTGCCTGCGATGCGGCCGGCCTGCTCGAGGCGGCGCGCATCGCCGATGACGAGGGGTCTGCACTGATCGTAGAGTGCAGCGTGGGTGAGGGTCTTCATGATAATCTCGGGCCCGACACCGGCGGCGTCGCCCATGGTCATGGCAATTACAGGTCTGTTCGGTCTGTTCTGGCTGTTCGTCATAAGGATCCTTTGTCATCGAGCGGCCACATGGCGGTGCGGTCGAGAGTATGCAGAAAGCGCCAGCATCGGAGCAGGGCTTCGGAGTCGCCAAAGGCGCCTGCCTTGGTCAGCACCGGGAGAGGCCTGCTCCAGCCTTCGGTGACGGTAAAGGGGATGCCTGGCTCGAGTTCGCCATGCATCCGCAGGCCGGTCACGCCCCACGCTTCGAGGATAGCGCGCGCTGTCTCGCCACCGCTTGCGACAAGCGCGCCAATGGTTTCGGCGAGGGGAGTCATCATCGCGCCCAAAGCGCTCGAGAGGCGCCGGCCTTCGCCGGGATGGAGCGGGTTGGCAGCTTCAAGAACGACAACGACCTCATGGCCGGTGTGCAGCAGTGTGCTGAGCTGTCGAGCGTACTCGGACCAGAGCGGCGACTGCGATCCTCGGAGCAGCACATGAGGCGGAAGCGAGACGAGGGCAACGGGTAAGACTCCGCTGCTCGATGCTTTGCTGCTCGGTGTTTCGAAGCTCGATGCTTCGACGAGCACCTTGACTTGATTGCGGGATACGCTGGACATGCTACCGATTACGAGCAGCATGGGACCGGTCGTGAAGATGGGGAGATCGCCGCGTGAGGCTGCACTCGAGAGGCCTGCAACGTGCGGCAGGTGCGAGGCGAGACCTGCGGAGCCTGCCCATATCGTCTCAGGACCGAGGACAAGCGATGCGGTGGCGATGGCGCGCAGGTCTTCGTCGGTTTCGGCATCGCAGACCAGAACGTCGGCCGCAGCGGCGAGCGTCTTCATGGTATGTCGCAGGTTTTCTCCGCCAGAACGTATGCGAGGCAGGGTCACCAGAGCAGACTGCATGCCGGCCATTGAGAGCATCGTGGGGATGTGAAGGGACGCGTGAGTTGAGCTTGTGGAGGTGTGATGCTGCCACGTTTCGGTCTCGTGGAGGGCAGTTCCGTTCACGAACTGGTGTCCGCCGCGGGTGGTTCGGCCGCCGGCGGGAAAAGCCGGCGCCATGATGGCGACGATGCGTTGATTGACGATGTTCCGGTCGACGATGTTTCGGTGTCGGAGATGGGAGCTTCGACGGTCGTCAAGCATGGCCGAGAGTTCGGCTCCTACGTTGCCGCGAAGGGTCGAATCGAGCTTTTTGAAGAGGAGAACGCTGCTGTCCGGCGCATAACGGCGAAGGAGCTGCGCGACTCGAGCGGCTGCGGTCGCGGGATCGAGATGGCGCGTATCGCAATCGACCGACAGGATCTCATAGGGGAGGTCCTGCACAAGATCCCCGAGCGCGACCGCGGCGCTGAGGCCCGAGTGGATGCAGGCGCTGGCGCAGTCGGCGGCACCGGAGAGATCGTCGGCGATGATCAGCATGCGTCGCATTCATCCAGCTTCCTGCGGGAGAGACTGCGCAGCGATCTTTCCGGTGTGGCGGGTGACACGCGACTTCCAACCGGCGGTAAGCGGAGGAACGAGTAGGCTGCTGACGATGACGCTGGCCGCGACCAGGACCGTCGCGGGCCCGGCCGCCGCCAGGTAGCTGTGATTGGCCGCTGCCACGAGCATCGGGACGGCCGCGGCGTTCCCCGCGGTGGTCGAGGCGGCGATGCCTGCGGTGCCGTTGCCGCCGATGAGCCGGTCCACCAGGATGAGGCAGACTCCGGAGAGGAGGACGGTGACCAGGCCGAGCGCGAGACCGAGCAGGCCAGCCTCCCAGATGCGATGCAGGTCGAGCGTTGCGCCAATGGCGAAGGCGAAGAAAGGGATCATCACCGCTGCACCGCGCGAGAGGAAGTCGCGCATCGCGGGATCGAGATTGCCCAGCAGCATCCCGGCCGCGAGGGGAAGAACAGCGCCGACGAGTGTCTGCCAGGGAAATACCGACAGGCCGGCAACGCCGAGAGAGAACATGGTGAGGAAGGGGCCGGACTCGAGCGCCATGACCGAGTAGGCCGCGGAGTCTTCCGGCCTGCCATACTGCTCCATGAGTGCCATGTAGAGGCCGCCGTTGGTGTCGTTTACAGCCGCTACGACAGCGAGGGTCGAAAGGCCGGCGAACCACCCGGAGTGGATGGGTTCGACGCCGATCAGGTGGCCCAGGACAAAGCTTGCCGCGAGACCGAGGGCGACCTTGGTGGCCATGAGCGCACCGCCGCGCCGAACGATGTGGGGGAGGGAGCGCAGGGAGATCTTCGCTCCCATGCAGACGTAGAAGACCGCGAGGATCGGAAGCGCTCCGGTGAAGAGAGCGCTCGTGAACGACCCGAAGAAGGCCGCGGTGCGGGGCGCAAGCGTCGTGACGACCGCTCCAACGATCAGCGGTACGATCATCATGCCGCCGGGAACTCGCTCCAGGGAACGCTTGATGGGGATCTGCATGGCGATGCGCGCACCTACCGTTTCTGGCTGGGGACGCGTGATCTGGTGGTGCTCTGCATCGTTTCGCGAGTGCTTCCCATGGAATAAGAGTATCGCGGCGTTTGGCTGGCGGGGGGCGTCAGGCTTGCACCACCACATAGTAGGGGCGATTGGTGAGATCTGAACCGAGCCCCGGGTAGAAGGTCGCCTGTTGCGATCCCTCTTCGATCTCGAGAAGTATTGCAGGGCGTATTCGGATCTGGTGTATTCCGCGGGGATGGTTGCTCGATACACCAGGCCCTGTGCCTGCATCTCGATGGTCTGGGAGTACTCTCCGTGGTTAACATGCCGATATTTCATGCGAACAACGCTGGCTCCCGCCTGTGCCATGTGAAGCTCGATTGCCTGCGCAGTGCCGGGCTGAAAGGTGAGTGCAGGAGTGTGCGGCAAGACGGGGTTGGACGGACGGGCGGCGACGAGACGGCCTGGATTGCCCTCCGGATGACATCCTCGCTGATTCCGTGGCTGCCCGCCACGCTTGCGGGTGCCTGGGAGCCGGCCTGCATGTCGTCGATATCGGCATCGATGCCGGGCAGGCGGTCGAGCCAGTGGCCCCGCATGTGCTTTGGCGGGCCGTAGGTGATGTTGTTGCTAAGAGCCTTTGGCCTGATTGGCTGCTACGGACCACGCATCACGGGCCTTTCGATAGACGCTCACTGCTTCTGCAAGCGCTGCGTGATCGCCTGTCTGCTCATGGATCGCGAAGAGCGCGCCGCCGCGAATCTTCCAGGCGAAGAATCTCCCGAGGCCGCTCTGGATCTGCACATCGAGAACGACACGGCGGTATTCAGGCGAGGCAGTGTTTCTGGCATGACGTTGGTGAACACGGGGTTGACACCCTGCTCGGGTACGCCGGGGTCGCCCGGGAAGAGCAGACCTGCCGGCGCGTTCGGGAAGATGGTGGATCTGGTACCTGCAGCGAATGCGGCTGGATTGAACTGTTCGAGACGATGCTCGACTTCGTTGTAGGGATAGAACGGTTCGCAGCGCAGACCATATGTCAGGCTGAGCTGCTTCGAGACCCGCCAGTTGTCCTGGAGCGATGGCAGTTCGCTTCCGCTCCGGTTCGTGAGGGAGGGCATGTCGAGGCCGGTTTCAATACTGATGCGTGACGCACTGTTTTATATCGGCAGGGAGCGCTCACGAACATGGTGCGTCATGCGCGTGCGACCGAGATGGAATGACGCCGCGCTACGAATCGGAGCGAGCGATGCTCCAGGTGCGCGACAACGGAGTCTGCTTTCTCTCCGATCCTGCGATCAGCGGCTTTGGCATTCGCTCGATGCAGGGGTGTTGTGCGAAGGTGCGGGCTAAGTTCTCCTCAGGGGATGAAGCCGCTTCACTTCAAGGCTCCGTCACGGGCGACGCAGGGGTAGGTACCAATAGCGAAACTAAGGCGAAAATATATAATCGGCGCTGGTCGTGTCTATGGCGTTTGCGATTCATCCTGACCGGTTCGGCTTTCTGCATATCGACCTGAACAGTTTTTTCGCGTCAGTGGAGCAGCAACTGCATCCGGAGTATCGCGGCCACCCGCTGGCGGTGGTGCCGACGCTGGCGGACACGACGTGCTGTATAGCCGCGAGTTATGAGGCGAAGGCGCTGGGAATCAAGACCGGGACGCAGGTGGGGGAAGCGAAGCGGATCTGTCCGGCGATCATGCTGATCGAAGGGAATCACAGTGAATATGCGGCCTATTCGCACCGGATTGCGGCCGCGGTGGAACGATGCTGCCCGGTGGCGCACACACCGTCAATCGATGAGATGGTGTGCCAGTTGATCGGGCGGGAACAGGAGCCTCCGCGAGCGCGGCGGATCGCGCTCGAGATCAAGCAGGCAATCTACACGGATGTCGGCGAGGCTTTGCGGTGCTCGATCGGGATGGCTCCGAATCGATATCTGGCGAAGATCGCGAGCGACATGCAGAAGCCGGATGGGCTGATCGGTCTGCTGCCATCGCAGCTGCCGCGCGCGATCGCGCATCTCGAGCTGCGGGATCTGCCGGGGGTGGGCGCGAAGACCGAAGTGCGATTGCATGCGAAGGGGATTACGACGATGGAGCAGCTGCTGGCGCTCGATCGGCAGGGAATGCACCGGCTGTGGGATAGTGTGTGGGGGGATCGGCTGTACCACTGGCTTCGCGGTGCGGAGTCGGGGGATGATGGCGCGCCGGTCGACACGGGTGTCCAGAAGTCGCTGGGCCACTCGCATGTGCTGGGGCCGGAGCATCGCAGTCAGGAGGGATCCTGGGCGGTGGCGCACAAGCTGCTGCATAAGGCGTCAATGCGCCTCAGAATGGAGCACTTCTATACCGGATCGATGGCGGTGACGATCCGCTACCAGTTGACGCGGGAGCAGGCCTTGCGGGTGAAGGCGAAGAAGCATTTCTCGGGGATCAAGCATTCGAGCTGGGGTATGGAGGCGCGGTTTCGCGACTGTCAGGACACGCTGTCACTGCTGGAGGTGCTGCGCGGGATTTGGAAGCAGCGGCCGCAGGGAGCGGAGTTCGAGCGGCCGTTTTTTGTGGGGGTGACGCTGCGGAATCTGATTCCGGAGAGCGAGTTTCAGGAGTCGCTGTTTGGCGATGAAGGTAACCGGGGTGAGTTGTCGGCGACGATGGACAAGCTGAATTTGAAATATGGGCACACGACGCTGCACTTTGCGGGGATGCTGCCGGCGCGGGAGAGTGCACCGACGCGGATCGCGTTCACGCAGATTCCGGTGCAGTATGGCGTGGATTACATGTAGGAGGCTTTTGGCGTGGATTAGAGGGTGACACTCGTCATGTCGATTTATGACACGCAGCACTGTCGGCGGCTTTGCTTTGGGCGCAATCTTGTCGCTGTAAGCGGCTCTTGCGCTTTAAAGGAGAGATGTGATGGCGGCTATGACGATGATTCCGGAAGATCTGATGACAACGAATTTCAGGGTAGCGCAGGCGTCGTCGCCTGTGGCACTTCTTGATCATGTGACAAAGAAGTATGGGGCGACGACGGCACTCGATGGACTGAGCCTGACTCTGGGATCAAACGGGGGATTGGACGGGGGGACGGGCGAGGTGGTGGCGCTACTTGGGCCGAATGGCGCGGGCAAGTCGACCGCGGTGCGGCTGCTGCTGGGGCTTACCGGACCGACAAATGGCGAGGCGCGGGTGTTTGGGTCTGATCCGCGGACCGCGACGACACGGACGCGGGTGGGAGCGATGCTGCAGGTGGCGACTGTTCCCAAGGCGCTGAAGGTGCGCGAGCATATCGATCTGTTTCGCAGCTACTACCCGCGGCCGCTGCCGTTTGAGGAGGTGGTGCGAATCGCGCAGCTCGAAGGAATTGAGAACAAGCTGTACGAGCATCTGAGTGGCGGTCAGCGGCAGCGGCTGCTCTTCGGGCTGGCGCTGTGCGGCGATCCGGATCTGATCTTTCTGGACGAGCCGACGGTGGGGATGGATATCGAGGCGCGGCGCGGTCTGTGGATGCAAATACGGCTGTTGGCGGAGCGCGGCAAAACGGTACTGTTGACCACACACTATCTTGAAGAGGCGGACGCGCTGGCTCACCGCATCGTCGTGATCAACAAGGGGCGGGTTGTTTCGGAAGGAACGCCGGCGGAGATCAAGAGCCGCGGTGCGGGGCGGACAATTCGGTGCACGACACGGCTGACGGCGGAGTTTCTCTGGACGCTGCCGAGCGTGACGGCGGTCGAGCAGCAGCGGGGCACGATGGTAGTGACGACGATGGCGGCGGAGGCGGTGGCACGCACGATGCTGCTGCGGGATGAGTCGTTGAGCGGGCTCGAGATTGCGAGTCCGGCGCTTGAGGATGCGTTCCTTGCGCTGATCATGTCGTCTTCCAAGAACTAAACCAGAGGTTCAACGAGTTCGTTATCCAGGAGGTTTCCCATGACGACCGCAGTCACTGTAGCTCCCGTTCGCCGCTCCGCAGCGGCGCTGCCCATCTACTTCAAAGAGACGAAGTATGAGTTTCTGAAGCTCTTGCGGACACGTTCGTTTTCGCTCTCTGTGATCGGATTTCCGGTCATGTTTTATGTGCTATTCGGTGTAGCGAACCGTCATGCATACGATGGCGGTGTGAGTGTCGCGAAGCTGATGCTGGGCGGGTATGCCTGCTTTGGTGTCATCGGGGCGGCGCTGTTCGGCATTGGTGTGGGGCTGGCGCACGAGCGGGCGATGGGGTGGCTGGAGTTGAAGCGCGCGAGTCCGATGCCGGCGATGGCCTATCTTGTCGCGAAGTGCATAACCGCTGTTGCATTTGGGCTGATCATCGTTACAATCCTGATTGCGCTTGGAATTGTCTTTGCTGGAGTCTCGCTGACACCGATGGAGATTGTGAAGATGCTTGGGATTTCGGTCGTGGGTGCGGTGTCGTTCGCAAGCATGGGGCTGCTGCTGGCGCTGGTCGTTCCGGCAAACGCGGCGCCTGGAGTTGTGAACCTGATCTATCTACCGATGTCGTTTGCGAGCGGGCTCTGGATACCGGTGCGGTTCCTGCCGCATCTGCTGCAGAGGGTGGCGCCCTTCTTACCCATGTATCACCTGTCGCAGCTGATGCTGCATATCTTCAGGTATGGAGATTCGACGTCGCTCCTCATTCATTGGAGTGGGCTGGCGGGGTTTACGCTGCTGATGCTGGGCGTGAGCTGGGCGGTATTTTACCGGCAGGAAAATGCGTGACGGTCTTGGGGGTAGTGGTGGAAGCAGGGAGAGGCCAAGTGCACATGCATGTCCTTCCCCCATTCGACGATGCTCAGGGTCAGCGTGACAGGAATTGTGGTGGGATGAGGACGGGCGAGCAACGCTCGTGCCAACGCGGACCTTCGACTGCGTTCAGGATGAGAGATTCAGGGCGGGGTTACACTTGCTTCCTCAGACTATGAATCGAGATCAGGACAAGTCGAACGAGGCCTGCACGCCGGAGGGCCGGAGCGAGCGCAGGCAGGTGTGGAACTACATCTGGCTGGCGTACTCCGGCTTCTACTTCATCGAGCCTGTGCTTCGCCGGGAGCTTCGCTACTGGATCGAGACAGTATGTGTCTATGGGATCTTTCTGGCGATCTATGCCGGTCTGAACAGGGCAGCCGGGAGGCGGAAGCAACTGATTCTGGTTACCGCCCTTTTGCTCCTGGGCGTGCTCGACTATCCGAGGAATGAAGGTGCATCCAGTTTCTTTATCTACGTTGCTGGATTTTTGCCGTTCTTCCTGTCCTCGGTGCCCTGGGTTGTGGGCTGGATGTTCGCCGATTGTCTTGTGCTCCTCGCAGAGGGTTTATGGCTGATCTATCACCCGATTCTCCGCGGGTACTTGAGCAGTCCGATCAACCTGGCGATCAGTGCGTTCTTCGTCCTGGTGGTAGGGGTGAGCAACATTGTGGTGGCGCAACAGAAGCGCGCCGACCGCAAGCTGCGGCTGGCGGAGCGTGAGATTGTGGAGCTTGCGGCGGTGGCGGAGCGGGAGCGGATTGCGCGGGATCTGCATGATGTGCTCGGGCACACGTTGTCGGTGATTGTGTTGAAGGCGGAGCTGGCAGGCCGGCTGATGGAGCGCGATCCGCAGAGGGCGGCTGCCGAGATCCGGGATGTCGAGAGCACGGCCCGGACGGCGCTGGCGGAGGTGCGCGAGGCGATCGGCGGCTACCGCGGTGGGTCTAGGGACGGGTCTGGCTCTGGCTCGGGTTCTGGATTTAGAGAACTGGCGACGGAGATGCAGATGGCGCGGCGGGCGCTCGATGCTGCCGGGGTGGTGCTGACGTTCGAGGAGATCGACGCGGCCGGGGTGATGCCGGTGCTCGATGCGGCGGTGCAGACGGTGCTCTCGCTGACGCTGCGCGAGGCGGTGACGAACATTGTGCGTCATGCGCATGCGACGCACTGCCGGGTAAGCTTTACGACGAAAGCAGGCCGGCATGTGTTGCTGATCGAAGACGACGGGGTGCACTTGCATCCAGGCGAAGGGAACGGGTTGCGCGGAATGCGGGAGCGAGTCGAGCGGATGGGCGGAAGTTTCTCTCTGGAGGTCCGCAATGGAACATGCGTGCGGGTGGAGATTCCTGTTGCTGCATCCGAGGCTGCGAACCGGATGCGTCTGGACCGGATGCGTGTGAACGCATGAGTGCGATTCGGGTGGTGCTTGCGGAAGACCAGGCGATGGTGCTGGGGGCGCTGGCGGCGCTGCTGGAACTCGAGACGGATATCACGGTGGTGGCTTGCGCGGCGAATGGACGCGTGGCACTTGACCAGGTGCGGACGCTTGCGCCGGATGTTCTGGTGACCGATATTGAGATGCCGAAGATGACTGGCCTCGAACTGGCGGCAGAGCTCGCCCGGAGCCAGCCGAAGACGCGAACGATTATCCTGACGACGTTTGCGCGGCCGGGCTATCTGCGGCGCGCGCTGGATGCGGGGGCTCGCGGCTACCTGTTGAAGGATCGACCGTCGGCGGAGCTGGCGGATGCGGTCAGGCGTGTGCATCGCGGGCTGCGCGTGATTGATCCGGCGCTGGCGGCGGAGGCGTGGAGCGTGGAGGTTGATCCGCTGACGGAGCGGGAGCGGCAGATTCTCGGACGTGCCGGGGATGGGCGAACGAGCCTCGAGATCGCGGGGGAGCTGCGGCTTTCGGAGGGGACGATCCGGAACAACCTGTCGGAGATCATTGCGAAGCTGGGTGCGGCGAATCGGGTGGATGCGGCGCGGATCGCACGGGCGAAGGGCTGGCTCTAGTTCGCTCGAGACTCGCCTGAGCGAGGACAGAAGAAAAGTTCTTGCGGCTATGCGGCTGTGGGCCAATGTGCATCCTCACATTAAGAAGAGGAGATTCGACGCTATGAGCCATCCTGCTACAGACACCCTGCTTCGCGCTGCCGCCTTATGCGGAGTCGCAGTGTTACTGACTACCGGCTGCAACAAGAAAGCCGATAACACCTCGAACTTTACCAGTGCGATCGATGCGTACTACACCGGGCACCCGGCATGCCTATGGCGGGAGCCGATCAAATTTCCATTGCAGGAAGATACGTCTGATGCAAGCAAGACCGCACCGTATGACGCGCTGGTCGACCAGGGACTGCTTGTCCGGACGACGGCTGAAAAGCGGAAGCTGATCATCGCGAGCAAGCAGGTGAATCAATATGACCTGTCGGACAAGGGCCGTTCGGCGTGGACAGCGGATCAGGCGCAGCCGGGGTTTGGAGATTTCTGCTATGGGCACCGCAAGGTGAGCGGCATCGACAGCAGCACGCCGACGAACGACCAGCCGGGAGCGACGACGCAGGTTGCGTATCATTACACGTTGGCAGACGCGGCCTCGTGGGCGAGCGCGGCGGAGACGCAGAATGCGTACCCGAACCTTCATGCAAATATGAGCGGACCGCAGACTGGCCAGGCGACGTTGACGAACACGAGCAATGGCTGGCAGTTTGCGAGTGCGCCGGATAGTAGCAGCCAGTCTGCGCCTGCGACGCCGGCAGATGGCAAGATCGTTCAGTAGGTACACGCTTTGCAGGAGAGGCTGGCTGGAGATGTCTTCCGGCCAGCCCTTTTATTCAGGTTTGTGCGCCAGGACAAGAACTATGGGAAGCGGCGGCTTTTGCGGTTCTCAGGCGAGCTTCACCTTGGTTCTTCGTTCAGGGCCGCCATGGCAGCGGCGTAGGACGTCATCTGGTACTCGTAAGGCGGAATATTGCCGGCGAGGTAACGGACGAAGTAGTCCCAGCGGCGGCGGGTCATGTAGGGGCCTGCCTCACGGTAGCCATGGTGTGCATTGGGAAACATGATGAGGTCGAAGTCCTTGTTGGCTTTGACCAGGGCGTCGACCACGAGCAGGGTGTTGTTCGGCGGCACATTGTCGTCGAACGTCCCGTGGGTCAGCAGGAGATGGCCCTTGAGGTTCTTCGCGTCGTTCTGGTTGGCCTGGCTGTCGTAGTTGCTGGCGCCGTCTGAATTCTTGACGAGCAGACCGGCCCATTTCTCGGCCCAGTCGTCCTCGTAGTCGCGGTTATCGTGGTTGCCGCTCTCGCTGATGCCGACCTTGAAGAAGTCGGGGAAGTGGAACATGGCGGCGGCGGTGGCGTTGCCTCCGCCGGAGTGGCCGTACATGCCGGCGCGGTCGATATCGATGAACGGATACCGCGCGGCGAGGCCCTTCATCCCGGAGACCTGATCGGGAATAGTGTTGTCGCCGAGGTTGCCGTAGTACGCCTCGTGGAAGGCCTTCGAGCGGAAGGGTGTGCCCATGCCATCGATACAGACGACGATAAAGCCGAGTTCCGCGAGGGCCTGGTTGTCGCGATGGGCGGCAGAAAAGCCACGGCTGCCGCAGGACCCGGTCTGCGGGCCAGGGTAGACGTTGTTGATGATGGGGTACCTCGCGCCGGCGGCAATCTTCGTCGGCTTGAACATGTAACCGTACAGGTTCGTCTTTCCGTCCCGGGCCTTGACGATGATGGGCGTGGGCGGCGTCCAGCCCGTGGCAATCAATCGCGTGATGTCCTGTTTCGCGACGTCGAGCACAAGCTTACCGGTAGTATCCCGGACGACCGTGGTCTGGGGCTGGGTGACGGTCGAGGCGATGTCTACGAAGTAGCGGCCGTCTGCTGAGGGGGTGACTTCGTGGTCGGTAGCTTCAGGGGTCAGGAGCCTGAGGCCAGTGCCGTCGTAGTGAATGCTGTAGTAGCTGGAGAAGTAGGGATCGCGACCCTTTTCCTTGCCGACTGCGAGGAAGTAGATGGTGCGGCTCTTCTGGTCAACGTGGAGGACCTGGGTGACGTTGCCGTCGTCGTGGGTGATCTGGTTCTTGAGCTTGCCGGTGGCGAGGTCATAGAGGTAAAGCTGGCCCCAGTTATCGCGCTCGGAGAACCAGAGGAGCTCATTCGACGTGGGGAGGTAGTGCCAGTTCACCTTGCCGTTGCCGCTCTCATAAAATTTCGCCACGGTCTCGCCCATGACCTCGCGGACATCGCCGGTGGCTGCGTCGGCGACGCGCATCCACTCCTGTTTGTGGTCGCGGGAGGTGGAGACGAAGGCAAGGTGGGTGCCGTCGCTGCTCCACTGGACGTCATCCCAGCCGCTGCTGCCCTTGCAGCTGATGTCGTCACAGAGGGTGGAACGGTGCTGGTCGGGCGGCATCTCCAGACGGACCACCTTGGGATGGTCAGGACCAAGATCGATGATGACGCGTTCGATCAGAGTAACGTTCTTGTCGCCGGGGAGCGGATACTTCCAGGCTTCAAGGGTGGGGTGGCCAATGGCGGTGCTGACGATGTACATCTCGCCATCCTTGCGCTGATCCTGCTGGAAGGTGGCGATCTTTGTGGAGTCGGGAGACCAGACGAGGATGGGATTGTCCGAGTGGGTCCAGCCGGCGTTGTCGGTGGCGTAGCCGAAGTCCTTGACGCCGTCCATGGTGAGCTGGGTCTCGTTGCCGGTGGCGAGATCGCGGATCCAGAGATTCCAGTCGCGGATGAAGGCGGCTTTCTTCTTGTCTGGCGAGAGGTCGGCTTCGACCAGTTCGCGGCTGCCTGTGGCTGGGGCCGCAACCTGGGGGAGCGCCGTACAGGTTCCCGCGCCGCCGAGGTCGCAGCGGAACTGCCCGGCGGGCGTGGTGACGGTCAGGATCTGAGGGCTGCCGGTGAAGACGAGATCGGTGATGGGGAGGTGGTGCGGGTCGAGGGGGGCGATTCTGGTGCCTGTCTTGATGTCTGTCTTGGTGTCCGTCTTGGCGCTTATGCTGGTGCTGGTGTCAGTCTTTCGCTCGGGCTGGGCTGCAGTGAGGGCCGTGGCCAGCCTGGCATGATCGAACGCCGGGGCTTTCGTTCCCTTTGCCGGGTCAACCAGGGTAAAGGTGACATCGCCGGCGGCGATATCGCGGAACCAGAAGCGGCCATCCGGCAACCAGGTGACGGCGGTGACGGTGTGATCGACCAGCGGGTTCACGTTGTAGGCCATGAACTTCTCAGCCTGGGCGTAGTCGGCCGTGGTGAGCTGTTTGGCCTGCTGAGCCATGCCGCCCGGGGTCATCAAACATCCCGCGACGAGGGCCACTGCCGTTGCCATCTCTTGATGCACAAACATCCCTTGTCTCCATCTTGTCTTCGTCAGCACATGCAGTTGTGGGTGATGAGGCCAGTCTAGAGCAAATTACCTGTTGCTGTGGAGGGGATAGATTGTGCAGAGCCGTTTTCCTTGGAGAAAACGGCGTTGATACTCAAAGCCTCCCTATACACCCACAGGTAATTTGCCCTAGCAGCCGGGTTCAGTCGTTGTCCTTGACCGTTTTACCGAGTTTCCAGAGGATCTGGCGGAGGATGCCCATCCAGACGGGTGCGTCCTCCTGCTCGACACCCATCCTGCGGATGAGGCGACGGATCCGGGCGGGTTGGCAGCTGGCCGGGTGGCGTGTGGTGTAGCCGGTGCGCTCGAGGACGTTGGTGAGCAGGGTTGTGAGACGTTCCAGGTCGCCGGCCTCGGCCTGCGGGGGAGGCGTTGTAATGGGGGCGACCTGATCGTTGCGGACCAGTTCAAAGAGGCAGACAGCGGCGGCCTGGCCGAGATTCATGGAGAGGTGGCGGGAGTCTTCGCAGGACTGCATGGGGCGGGGCCGCATGGGAATGGTGAGGAGCCAGGTACAGTGGCTCAGCTCGTCGTTTGAGAGGCCGGTCTTCTCGGAGCCGAAGAGCAGGGCGACGCGGGCGCCGGACTGCGCGATATCGCGATGGATCAGGGTTGCTGCATGGGGCAACGCGTGCAGGGGATGGTTGATTGTCCGGGCGCCGACGGCTGTTGTCCCGATGACGAGGGTGCAATCGGCTACGGCGTCAGCGATCGAGCCTGCCTCAATGGAGGATGCGAGTACGGCCGAGGCGTCGACGGCGGACTTGGCGGTGTGGAAGGGAACGGCGTAGTCGTTGACGACGCGGAGATGACGGAAGCCGAAGTCGTGCATGGCCCGGGCGACGGCGCCAATGTTGTTCGGATTGCGCGCACGGACGAGAACGACGACGACGCGATCGAGTTGCTCGGAGGTAAGCATCTGGTGCTTAGTTTAGGGGTTTGAGAGATGCGTACGTTTCGATAGCTGACGAGTGCACGTGCACAAGCTGTCGCGGACTTCGGCTTCGCGCAGGATGACAGCTGTCGTAATGGGGTCGGGCTGAGAGGCTTCGCTCAGGATGACAGATGTAGATGGCAGCTATAACGGTGTTGCGGGGTGACCGGCAGGCGTTCAGTGCGGGTGACCGCCTTCATTGCGGGGCTCGGGGCGGGCTTGCTGGCGGTCGGCGCCGTTGTTTCGGTCCCGCGCGATCGATTGGCTGACATTGTTCTGGCGCTGTTGCTGGTTCAGCCTTCCGCCATTGGCCGCCCGGTCGGCGTTTGCCTGCTGGTGAATGCTTGCTGAGCGGTCTTCGAGGTTGCTGGTCTGACGGGCATTGAGCTGGCCGGAGCGAACGCCCTGGCCAATGCGCTGCTGCTGATTCGCGGCGCGATCGCCGGGGGTGATGGGCTGGGCCGCCGCGTGCTGCTGGGCTGCGGTCTGGTATTCGCCTGGCGTGCGGGCGGCGGCCATCTGGGGGCGGCCGCTATTGACGCTGGCGAGCTGTCCACGATCCTGTGCGGCGGACTGTTGATGCGTCTGCTGGAGTTGCGTGGGCTGGATGTGCTGTTCGCGCTGGGCGGCGAGCTCCTGCGGCCGGGCCTGGGCCTGAAGGCCGCCCTTACCACCGTTGTAGCTGACGCGATTGTTCGTGACGGTGTTGTTGACGGTGACGTTCTTGACGTAGGTGTTGTGGATGTTGGTGACGTTCACGTTGTTGACACGGGTGTTGTAGTTGAAGCGGCCGCCGTTCCAATAGCCGCCCTCGTAGCCGACACCGCCGTAGCCGAAGCCGTAGTTCACGCCGCCGTAGAAGCCAATGTGCGGTCCCCAGTAGCCGGGATGAAAGAGGAAGGCGCTGCCGCCCCAGCCCCAGTAGCCGGGAGTCCAGAGAACACCGACCTGCGGGGGCCGGACCCAGGTTCCGGGAACCCAGAAGTAGCCGGCCTCGCCGTAGGCCCAGTAGCCGGGAGTCCAGATAAAGCCATCCCCGGGACACAGGGGCTGAGTATAGACGGGGAGCACCGGGGGCGCGATGCCGACGGAGATGAAGATGCCGGCAAAGGCGGCGGGTGCAAGTGCGAGCACGGCAGCGATGACGAACGTGCGAAGCGTGGGTAACGATTTCATCAGATCTTCCTCATGGGGGCGTATTGGCCCCTGCTTCCAGCGGCTGCCGGATGCGGTTCGTTCGTATCAACACGAGGTGATGAAGTTAGTTCTGCTTCCGGGTGATTGTGGGGACAGGAGAGGCTTGGTGAAGAACAGGAGCGGCCTGGTGAATGAGAACAGACGACGGCAAAGGCCCAAGTGCCAACACAGGTCCTTCGACTGCGGCTGCGCCTTCGCTCAGGATGACAGTTTTGTGGGAATGGAGCAGATGACGGCAAGGGCCCATGCGCACCTTCGCCCATTCGGCTCCGCTCAGGGTCAGGACGACAGGTTTCAGAGGGTCGCCTGGGGGATGTTTCCGGTGCTATGGAGCGGGGGTGAAGTCGCGGAGCTGCTGGACGGTGGCGGCGTCCATCTGGGTGAGCAGGGCGACGACGAGGTCGACGGTCTGGTCGAAGTCCTGGCGGTTGACGATGCCGTTATGGGCGTGGGTGTAGCGGACGGGGACGACGAGGTTGACGGTGGGGGTGCCGCCATTGGTGGTCTGCATTTCGGCGGAGTCGTCGCCATAGCCTTGGACGAGGTCGGCCTGGAGGGGGAGGTTTTTCGCGGCGGTCGTCTTGCGAACGAGGGCGACCATCTTGCGGTTGGCGATGGTGCTGGAATCGTAGAGGAACATGCCGGGACCGGCGCCGAGCTTGACCTGGGTCTCTTCGGGATGGCCAGGGAAGGTATCGCCGGCGATACCGCCTTCGATGGCGATGCCGATCTCGGGCTTGACGGTCTGAGCGGCGGTGCGGGCGCCGCGAAGGCCGATCTCCTCCTGGGTGGTGGCGACGAAGAAGAGCTGGTTGGCGTGGGGGAGCTTGGCGGTGCGGCGCATGGCCTCAAGCAGGACAGCACAGCCGATGCGGTCGTCCCACGCCTTGCCGAGGTAGTTCTGAGTGCCGTTGAGGGCGAGGAAGGGGGCGTCGGGGACGATAGGGTCGCCCGGCTCGATGCCCATGGCTGCTGCTGCCTCTGCGTTCTTCGCGCCGATGTCGAGGTAGAGCTGGTCGCGGGGGAAGATACGGCTGCGCTCGTCGGCGGGGAGGACATGGATGTCGCGGATGCCGGTGACGGCGTGGACGGGACCTTTGCTGCCGATAATAATCCAGCGCTGGTCGACGAGTGCCTGGTCGAGCCAGCCGCCGAGCATCTGCATGGTCAGGAAGCCGCCGGGAGTGATGCGGCGGACCATGCCGCCGAGCTCGTCCATGTGGGCGTCGATCATGATGCGGGGGCCGGTGCTCCCCTGCTGGGCGATGACGCTCCCCATGCCGTCGTAGCGAATGGGTTCGGTGGCGAGCGGCTTCATCTCGCTGACCATGATGGCGCGGACGGGCTCTTCGGCACCGGGCGGTCCGGGGGCGTCGGCGAGGTGCTGGAGGAGCTGCTCGGTGCGGTCGGGCTGCTGCTGGGCGGTCGCAAAGGGTGTGATGGCGAGGAGCAGCAGGAGGAGGCGCGCTGGATGCATGGGTCGGAGTGTATCAGGGGATGGTCGCGCGCACTGCAGGCTCCCACAGTGCGATTGGATTTCCCTCAGGGTCATGCATGCGCGCGAACCGGCCGTTGGGATAAGCTGGCGCGTTCCAGTCAGCCCGGTTTGTTAGGCTTTGAAGATGATGTTCAAGCCTTTGATCATGACTTTCTGCATTGTGTTTACGTTTGGCGGTCTGCGCGCTCAGACGCCTGCCTGGCAGCCATCGCGGGGGCATACACAGGTGCCGATCTGGCCGGGGGCCGTCCCTGATGCGCGACCGGTCACCGGGCCGGAGACGCTCAAGCAGGAAGTGAAGGATCTGGTCGCTGGCAGGCCGTGGGTCTACATCAACACCGTCTCCCGGCCTACGATGACGGTCTATCCGCCACAGGGAAAGAATACGGGTGCAGCGGTGGTCGTGTTTCCTGGTGGTGGCTATCAGATTCTGGCCATGGATCTTGAAGGCACGGAGGTCTGTGACTGGCTGACATCGAAGGGAATCACCTGCGTGCTGTCGAAGTACCGTGTGCCTGGCGAGTCGAAACTACCGAAATCAGGGGCATATCCGGACTCACCGGAAGCTTTGGAGGATGCGCAGCGGACGATGGGGCTCGTGCGATTTCACGCTGCGGAGTGGCATATCGACCCGCACAAGATCGGCGTGCTTGGGTTTTCGGCAGGAGGGCACCTGGTGGCGGCGATGAGTGTGCATTTTAAACATCGGTTGTACCCGGCGGTCGATGTGGCCGACAAGGAAAGTTGCCGGCCGGATTTTGCGGTGGCGATCTACCCCGGGCATCTGTCGCTTACGGATGATGGGCCGGGCCTGAATCCTGATATCCGTACCCGTATCACCCGCCAGACGTCGCCTACGTTCCTGCTGCAGAACGAGGACGACGAGGTCGACGGAGTGAACCAGTCACTGGTGTACTACACGGCGCTCAAGAAGGCTGGCGTTCCCGTCGAGATGCATCTGTATGCCCAGGGCGGGCACGCGTTCGGGCTGCGGCGCACGAAATTCCCAGTGACACGATGGCCTCAGTTGGTGGAGACGTGGCTGGGAACGATTGGAATAATCCCGGAACAAGGGTGATCTAGACTGGCGTTACGACGATGGCCGAGAACTTTGCACAGACGTTGAAGGCGCAGGTGGACATCGTCCGCGTGATTGGCGACTACGTGCGGCTGAAGAAGACGGGCGCGCAGAACTACACGGGGCTGTGTCCGTTTCATAAGGAGAAGACGGGGTCATTCTCGGTGAACGGGGTGCATGGGTATTTCTACTGCTTTGGGTGCCATGCGAAGGGTGACGTCTTTACCTTTGTGATGAAGCTCGAGAACGTCAGCTTTCCCGAGGCGGTGCGGTCGGTGGCGGCGAAGGCGGGTGTGGCGATGCCGCAGCGGGAGTTCAGCTCGCCCGAGGAGGCGCGCGAGGCGGGGGTCCGGCGGCAGCTGGTCGATCTGCATGAGGCGGCGACGCAATATTGCGAGGGGATGTGGCGGTCACCCGAGGCGGCGCGAGCGCGGGAGTATATGACGGGGCGGGGAGTGGCGGCCGAGACGCTGACGAAGTTCCGGATTGGCTATGCGCCGGACGACTTCAATGACATGCGCGATCGGCTGCGACCGCATTTTTCCGAAGATGTGCTGCGAGCGAGCGGGCTGTTCAGCTCGAAGGAACAGGCGGACGGAAGCGGTGGGCCGCTCTATGCGCGGTTCCGCAAGCGGGTCATGTTCCCGATCATGAATGAGCAGGGCAAGGTGATTGCGTTTACAGCGCGGGCGCTGGACTCGGATGAGAAGTCGGGACCGAAGTATATGAACTCGCCCGAGACGCTGCTGTACTCGAAAGGGCAGGTGCTCTTCAACCTGGATAAGGCAAAGGCCGACATGCGGACGTTGGACTTTGCGCTGCTGGTGGAGGGGCAGATGGACTGCATTTCGGTTTACATGGCGGGGGTAAAGAATGTGCTGGCGACTTCCGGGACCGCGTTTACGGAGATGCAGGTGCGGCTGCTGAGCCGGTTTACGAAGCAGGTGATCGTGAACTTCGACCCGGATACGGCGGGGGCCAATGCGGCGGAGAAGTCGATCGCGCTGTTGACGGAGGAGGACTTCAACGTCAAGATTGTCGCGCTCGAGGGTGGGCTGGATCCGGACCGTTACGTCCGGGAGCACGGGATTCAGGCGTACATGGCGGCGTTACGGGGAGCGCGGCGGCACTCGGATTATCTGATCGATCGGGCGCGACAGTTGTACCCGGCGCGGACTCCGGATGCGAAGGTGAAGGCGCTGAACTTTCTGCTGCCGCATATCCGGCGGATGCCGAACCGGATTCACAGGGACGAGTTTGCGGCGGATGCGGCGCAGAAGCTGGGGATCGACTCATCAGTGATGCGCGAGGAGTTAAAGCAGGCGGCGGCGCAGCGGAAAGAGAGCGTGCGTTCGCGGGCTGAGGAGCCAGCGAGCGAAACGGAGCGTGTGCTGCTGCGGGCGCTGGTGCTTCCGGTGGGCGATGCCGCGCGGGAGCTTGCGGCGAACCGGCTGATCGAGCACCCGGAGTGGTATGAGAGTCTGCCGGCAGCCGGGTTGCTGGAGGCGCTGGCGCAGGGGCCGGTTCCGGCGAACCCGCTGGACGCGGCACCGGACCAGGAGGGGCGGTCGATGCTGGCGCGCGTGCTGCTGCAGGCGGACGAGCCCGGCGATGCGAAGAGCATGACGGAGCAGGTGGAGGATGCGCTGCATACGCTCGAGCGACGGCGGCTGGAGCGGCGGCAGCGAGAGTTGCGGACCTTGATCGCCGAAGCAGACCGGCGCGGGGACCAGGCGATGCTGGCGCAGTTTACGGGGGAGAAGCTGGGAGTCGATCGGGCGCTGCGGCTGCACTGAAGAGTGGGCCGGGTTGCCGGGAGGCTGTCCTGTCGGACGGAACCACTTCGCGTGGAGCAGTCACGTGGTGACGTGTCATCGGTCTGCGTGGGGCTCCCTTGGGTCGCAAACAATCTTTGTGCCAAGACTGGGCTTCGTGCCACGACCGGGCTTTGTGCCAAGACCGGTATCCGCGTCATGAAGTGACGGCCGTCCGCCCAGGGCGCCCATAAAGTTTTTAAAATGAGAAAAACAAAACTCCACCCGAAACAAATCCGACGCGCACCGCGTCCATCCGGGCATCGTCGGGTTCACTTGAGTATCATCCGACCGCTTGTCGGGAGATAGATTCACCCTGCCTGCCATCGCGCCACCGTAGACTGACAAGATACCGCGCAGTATCCGTGCGCTCGAAAGATCCTGAAACCCGATGGCTGGATTTACACGCATCCTTAAAAATTTAGGCGCTATGTTTACGGGCCGCCTGTTGACGGTGATCAACCAGGTGATCATGCCGCCGATCTTTATTGCGCGCTACTCGACGGCGGGCTTTGGCGAGTGGGGCGTATTGTCGGGTGCGGTCGCCGCGCTTGGAATGCTGAACTTCGGCGTGCAGACGTACATGAACCAGGACCTTGCAGTTCGGTATAACCGGGGGGATATCGAAGACTATCAAGTCCGGCAGTCGACCGCACTGCGGCTGATGCTGGGGATCATCCTGGTCGCGATGGTGTTGTGCCTGGCAGTGTTTGCGGTGCCGCTGGACAGGATTCTTCGATTGGATATTGGCCGTCACGCTACGCAGTTGACGGCGTATCTGCTGGCCTGCATGGTGCTGCTGAATATCCTGTATGGCTATCTGACTGGGCTGTTCATGGGAGTGGCGCTGGCGCATCGCGGTGCGCATTGGGGCAACTTCCAAACCATGTTGACCTCCCTGAGCCTGCTGGCGTGCGTCGCGCTGAAGCTGCCGTTTCCGGTACTTGCGGCCGTCCAGGTGATCACGATGCTGGTGTCAATTGTTGTGGTGCTGGTCGATATCCGCCGGACCGCGCCGGACCTGTTTCCGCATATTCGCTATTGGGACCAGTCGGCGATGACGGCGATCCTCAAGCCCAGCGGGTACTTCGGCCTAATTACACTTTCGAGCTTCCTGACGTACCAGGCGCCGCTGATTGTGCTGCAGCGGTTTCTAGGACCGGTGGCGGTGGCGGGATTCATTGTGATGCGGCTAGTCTTCTCGATGTGCCGACAGATTCTGGCGATGTTTACGCAGTCGATGGGCGCGGAGATCACGAACCTGTTTGGCCGGAGTGACTGGCCTGCGCTGGTGCTGCTGTACGACTACTCGGAACGGTTCATCTTCTTCCTGATCCCGTTCGTGAACACGGGTGTGCTGATGCTCTCACCGGTGCTGATTACGGTCTGGATGCACAAGAAGGCGGAGCTCTTTTCGCCATATCCGTATATGCTTTCGGCGGCGATCTCGATGGTGATCAGCCTGAAGGAGCACAAGTTCCAGTTCCAGTTTTCGACGAATACGCATGAAGAGCTCTCGAAGATCATGTTCTTCAGCTACATTGCGATGACGGTGATCTCCGTGGCGGTGGTTCCGTGGACCGGGGTAGTTGGCTTCCTGTGGACGTGGCTGGGAACGGAGATCTTCCAGATGATCTTCATCATGCGACTGAATATCAAGTTGTTTGCAAGTATCGAACCGCTCGAGATGACGTTTCTGCGCCGGTTGGTTGGTATCTGCATACCGGCATTGATTGCGGCGGTGCTGCTGTTGCAGCGGACGGCGGCGTTCCACCTGCTGTGGCAGGTTGCGATTGCCATTGGTTCGGGAGCAATAATTGCCGGCATTGGCTGGCAGCTTTTCGGGGTCCGGGATGTAATTCAGAGAATCAAAGGCCAGTTTTCTGGAAGGTTCGCCAGGCCTATGACGGAGAGTTGACGTCAGTGGCAGACTGGATAGAGCTGGGTTGGGGAGATTTGAGGTTTGGCGCGATTTCGGAGCACAGAGCCGGGATACAGGAACCGGCACGGGCAAGTTGTGGTCGAGACGACGGGTTTTCCCTCCGAGAGCTTCCCAGGGCAGACGATCTATCGCCTGCGATGTTCACACTGCGGCCATGAGTACGGCTCGAATGGACTGGATAATACGAAGCGTCTCTGCCCGAGGCACCAGGGTGGCGTGAAGGGGAAGGCATTGCGGGAGCGTCCGCTGAGTCTTTTTTCTTATAAGCACGTCTAAATAAGTGATATTCTATGATTCGCTGGGGACGTGTGCCTTCGAATGCTCTGATCCATCTGAGGTCAATGGGCTTGCCACCGCGGTCTAAACCGCATCTAATCCCTATCGATCCGGTAACAACCGAGGGATAGTTCCGTCTGAGAGGCGGCTATTCCGAAAATTCCCTCCGCAGGAGTGCGTTCCGCCGTGGCAGAAGACATTGAGAAGGATCAAGACAAGTACGAAGACGATATAGATAAGCTCATCGATACTGGCAAGGAAAAGGGGTATCTCACCTATGGTGAGGTCAACGACCTGCTGCCCGGGGATATCACAACGCCGGACGATCTCGACGATCTGATGACAACGATCAACACCCAGGGGATCGACGTTCTGTCGGGTGAGTCGAAGTTTGGTGGTGATCGGGACAAGTATGAGCCGGAGGCAGGCGAGGAGTCCGACGATGTCGAACTCGACCTTTCGCCGGGAACCCTCGAGAAGACCAATGACCCGGTGCGGATGTATCTCCGTGAGATGGGAACTGTGCCACTCCTTACCCGTGAGGGCGAGGTTGAGATCGCTAAGCGGATCGAGCGCGGGCAGATCCGGGTGATGAAGGCGATCTCACGGTCGCCGATCGTGATTCGCGAGATCGTGGGGCTGGGCGAAGACCTGCGACGCGGCGTGCGCAACATCAAGGAAGTGGTCACCTTCGACGAGGAAGAGCTGACCGAAGAGATTCTGCAGGCCCGCGTCCGCGCGACGGTCGGCCGGATTGATGTGATTGTCAAGCATCAGAAGAAGGTGCAGGCGCTCGAAGAGAAGCATCAGGCGCCGATGGGCAAGGATGCGAAGGCGAAGACCAAGGACCAGCGCAAGACGCTGTGGCTGATTGGCCGCGAGCATGTGTACATCAACCGCGTGATCCGCGAACTGAAGTACACAAACGCGGAGAAGAAGCGGCTGCTCGATAAAGTCAACAAGACGGTCGACGCAATGCGGACGCTGGAGCGACAGATTAAGGCGCTCGATGTAAAGCACGAGGCCTCGAAGAGCGAAGAGCTCCGCAAGGAGTACAAACGCCAGCAGAAGAACTGCCGGACTGACCTCGAACGCGTGGAGGTCGACGCTGGCATTCCGATTGCCGATCTGAAGCGCACGCAACGCGAGATGATCCAGGGCGACATGGACGCGGAGAAGGCGAAGCGCGAGCTGATTGAAGCCAATCTGCGCCTCGTTGTCTCGATCGCGAAGAAGTACACCAATCGCGGTCTCCAGTTTCTCGACCTGATCCAGGAGGGCAACATCGGCCTAATGAAGGCCGTGGACAAGTTCGAGTACCGTCGCGGTTACAAATTTTCGACGTACGCGACCTGGTGGATTCGTCAAGCCATCACGCGGGCGATTGCCGACCAGGCACGCACGATCCGGATTCCAGTCCACATGATCGAGACGATCAACAAGCTGATCAGGACCTCGCGTCAACTGGTGCAGGAGCTTGGCCGCGAGGCATCGTCGGAAGAAATAGCCCGGCGCATGGATATTCCTGTTGCGAAGGTTCGCAAGGTGCTCAAGATCGCGCAGGAACCGATTTCGCTCGAGACACCGATAGGCGAAGAAGAAGACTCGCATCTTGGCGACTTCATCGAAGACCGCATGGCCGTTAGCCCGTCGGACGCGGTGATCTCGGTCAATCTGAAGGAGTACACGTCTCAAGTTCTGCGGACTCTCACACCGAGAGAAGAGCGCGTGATCAAGATGCGCTTCGGTCTGGAAGACGGCTCGGAGCATACACTGGAGGAGGTTGGGCAGAGCTTTCAGGTGACGCGTGAGCGGATTCGGCAGATCGAAGCGAAGGCGCTCCGCAAGCTGCGGCATCCGAGCCGCAGCCGCAAGCTGAAGGCGTTTGTGGATGGCGTCAAGGAAATGTAGCCGCAGGCGAGGGCTCCGTATTGCTAAAAGCCGTGCCGAAGCAGGCACGGCTTTTATCGTTAAAGTGCGGTACCTCGCCGAGACTTTCTTCAGTGTCGATGGCCTTTTCCGCTACGAGCATTCTCCTGCTGAGCGGACGTTTTCCTGCTGACATAGTCCCATGCGATACTGACCGAACGCCGCCTATCCTACTTTATGAACTCAGCACGTCTCCGAAAGATCGTCTTTCTCTATCCCGTGCTGATGATTGTTTGTGGCATTGGATATGTGAAGTACGACAACTACCAACTGGACGGCGACGCGGTGTCGTTCATGGACATCGCGGACGCAATCCATGCTCACGACTGGCCGCTGGTGATCAACGGGTACTGGAATCCTGCGTACGCTGGAGCGCTGGCCCTGGGACAGATGGTGGCGCAGCCCTCGCGATGGAACGAGCTGCAGACGTACTTCTGGGTTAACTTCTTCATCTTCGTCGCGTGTATCGCCGCCTGCTTTTACTTCGTGGATGCGCTGCTGCGGGTTCGGGAGCGGTTTATTCCGGACGCGGAGACGCTTCCGGCGTTTTCACACGCCACGCTGGTGCTCACATCACTCGGCCTGCTCTTCCTCAGCTTTCAGCGGGAGCTGTCGATCGGCGCGGTTCGCGCGGACAGCCTGCTGCTCTTCTTCTTCCTGATGGCAGCCGCCTTTCTCCTTCGCTTGCAGAGCACCGGCCGCTTCGCCTACTATCCGCTGCTTGGCCTCGCCCTTGGCTTTGCCTATCTTACGAAGTCCTTCGCCTTTCTTCCCTCGGGAATGCTGCTCGCGTCGCTGTTTGTCTATGGGGCGACACGCAATGGGCAGCGGCGCGGGCGCATTGTGATCGGCGTGCTGCTGGCTGGTAGTGTCTTTGCCGCGGTCGCCGGGCCGTATATCGTTGCGATCTCCCGACAGCGCGGCCGTCTTACGACGGGGGAGTCTGCACGGCTGAACTACTGTTTCTTCGTCGATCAGACTCCACGCTGGCACGAGTGGCATACCGGCGACTTGGGCCACGCAACGGCGAGCTTCAAGCACCATGAAGAGCTGATCGTAGACACGCCGCCGGTCTATTCGTACGGGCAGCACCCGCTGGGGACCTTTCCTCTCTGGTTCGATCCTTCGTACTGGACGGACACGCTGCAGCCGAAGGTCTACTGGCCGGGCCACCTGCTGCGGCTGGAGCGCACCACGGTGTTGCTGGTCCGGTATGTGGCTGGTCATCTGGAGGCTTTCGTTTTCTTTGGTGTACTCGTGCTGCTGGGGTGCTCTATCAGCAGGCGGCGGGTACTCTGGCTTCCGCTCGCCCCCGTGGTTCTCTGGGGCTTGCTGATGCTGGGCATCTACTTCCCGATCGATCTACAGGATCGCTATCTGACACCGGCGTTCCTGTTTGTCGTCATTCCCGTGCTCGCGATGCTGCGTCGACCGGAAGGAAGAGATCGAGGCGGAAGTTTTCAGGGCGAGATTGCTACGGGAATGGCCCTGCTCTTTGCGGGCCTCGTCTTCGCAAACGCGGTGAGTGATCTTGGAGAGCGGCGCCGCAACGAGAACGTAGCCGGCTATCCCCGCGGCGCGTATAGCAAGGAGATCTATCCGGCCGCGCGCGGGCTTGCGGAGCTGGGCGTTGCTCCTGGAAGCAGTGTGGCCTGCTTCGGGGATGTGGCCTGCTATATCGATGTCTACTGGGCGCGACTGGCGGGAGCGCTGATCCGGGCGGAACTGGAGGTGCCGGATGGTTCAGATCCAGGGGTCTTCTGGGAGGGCATTCAGGACAAGCAAGCGATCTTGGAAGCCCTTCGTGCCCGCCATATTAAGGTTATCGTCGGCATGTTCGAGCCTGAGACGCAGATACCGGCGGGGTGGCATCAGCTTGGCTCCAGCAGCTATTATGCATATCCCTTGTAGTGCATCCGCAGCTCAGCTTTAGTGCATCTGGAACTCATCTGCACACACATCATTACCAGCTCATCTGGGGTGCAGCGTCTTTCCGTCACCCTGCCAGATGGGAATCGAGAGATAAGCCATTCGCTTGATCTCCTTGCGTCCACGTGCGACCGAGTCGAGCACCAGACCGCAGACCAGCGACAGGAACGACATCAGCACGAGGCCAAGAGACAGGATGGCTGTCGGGAAGCGTGGAACGAGATGCGTCCGATGGAACTCTATGAAGATCGGGATGCTGAGTACAAAGCCCAGAATAAACAGCACGCAACCAGCCGTTGCGAAGAAGATGAGCGGGCGCTCGTCCTTGACCAGAAGCACGATGGTCCGAAGGATGCGGAGTCCGTCGGAGTAGGTCCGCAGCTTGGAGGCGCTGCCTGCAGGACGGTCTTTATAGGGGGTGTCGATCTCTCCCAAGGGCATCGAGAGTTCGAGCGCATGAATCGTCAGCTCGGTCTCGATTTCAAAGCCGGAGGAGAGCGCCGGAAACGACTTGACGAAGCGGCGGCTAAAGACGCGGTAGCCGGAGAGCATGTCCTTGATCCGGCTACCGAAGATGCGCCGCACCAAGCCGCTCAGCACGGTGTTTCCGAGCTGGTGACCGCGCCGGTAGGCAGCGACGATCTCGGTCACACGGGTCCCGTTCAGCATGTCCAGACGTTCCTCGAGCAGTTTGCGCACCATTGCTGGAGCCGAGGCTGCCTCGTAGGTATCGTCTCCGTCGATCAGGACATAGATGTCGGCTTCGATGTCGGAGAACATCCTCCGGACCACGTGCCCTTTGCCTTGGAGGGTCTCAGAGTAGACGCGCGCACCCGCAGCCCGGGCGAGTTCTACGGTACGGTCGCGGGAGTTGTTGTCATAGACGTAGATCGTCGCGTCGGGCAGAGCAACCTGAAAATCCTTCACAACCTTTGTGATCGCCGTCTCTTCGTGGTAGCACGGAATGAGGACGGCAACTGCCGGGATATCTCGGAGGGCGGTAAGCACGTGTTCAGCGTACCAGATAGAGGTTGCCGGCCCGCCCCGCGCTACGAGAGCAGACGCTGCGGGCGGGCCCGGGCTCCAGCCCGCAGAGAGTTACATATTGGTGTGGCCGCCGCGCATGTCTTCGTTGAAGGCGGGCCTGATGGAGGCGAGTGCTTGGGCGAGTTCGGCGTCGTAGTGGGCCTTACGGCTCATCAGGGCCTCGGCGGGGGAGGCGTACTCGGGATTGGCGGAGAGATTCAGATTGCCATTGCCTGCGAGTGCCTGGACCGACTGGTTCAGCTCGGCGAGCGTGGTGTTGAGATACTGGGCGTCGCGCGGATCGAGCAGCCACACCGGTGCAGAGGCCCCGAGCACGCCGGAGAGCCAGTAGGCTTTAGCTGCGAGGAAGGCCCGGCGCTGTGCTTCGGTGGTGTCGTTAAAGCTGAACTTCTTCTGCTTCGCGCTGTAATAGCGGGTGGTGACGGGAACGGGCTGACGATTGCCGCTCTTGACCAGTTCGAGCTGACCCTGGTCCATCGTTTTGCGGACGGCGTTATAGATAAAGCTCTCTGCGAAGGGCTGCTCGGGTGCGGCAACAATCTCGCGGAAGGTGATGGTCATCGAGGCGGATATTTTGGCGTGAAGGACACTAGGCTCGCCGGTCTCAAGGCGAATTTCACCATGGACCAGCGACGTGTCCGCGCCGGAGGTGGACTGGTGGAAGGGCCACGCGAACTTGCCGAAGCTCAAGGGCAGGCCGTGCACGGTTAGATAGCAGTCCGGACGCGGGTTCCTGAGGCGCATGACGGCTTCGGTGAAATAGACTCTGACCTCAGCCAGCAGATCGGACCGGCTGAAATCGAAGCTGTCGCTCAGTTCGAGGAGTTGAGTCTTCCTCTGGTCGGACGCGAGGGCCAGTGTAAACCGTGTGGTCGGGTTACCCGAGAAGTCGGTTCCGGCTGCTGTCGCTGCAATCTCCAGCCCGGCCGCTTTCGCAGCCGTGGCTACCTGGTCCGCCAAAATCGTCTGTGTCTCGATGCTCATCTGCTCTATTTCCTTTGCGTACCGTCTGCACACCCATCTTAAAGCAGATCCAGGATGGGTGTATCCGGGCAGCCGTTTCTAAGGGGTACACGACCACGGATTAGCGCGGACGAACGCTTCTTGTTCTTCGGGGTGTTGCTTCGAGGCAGTCGTTGCGCCATCATGGAAGTCGCATGTCCAACCTGTCCAGTCTGCTTACGGAAGCCCGCAATCCCGCTACGGAGCATATCGACGAAGTGTCGACGCTCGAGATGCTTCAGCTCATCAATGAGGAGGATCGGACGGTTGCGACTGTGGTGGCGGCGGAACTGGCGCAGATTGCCCGTGCTGTCGATGAGATTGCAGAGCGCTTTGCTTTGGGCGGGCGACTCTTTTATATCGGTGCGGGGACGAGTGGCCGGCTGGGGGTGCTCGATGCGTCGGAGTGTCCGCCGACGTTTGGGGTCTCGCCGATGCTGTTTCAGGGAATCATTGCCGGAGGCGACGGCGCGCTGCGCAACTCGAGCGAGCGGTCCGAGGATTCGTATGAGGAGGGAGCAATGGATTTGGCGGCGCATCACTTTGCGCAGCCCGGGGTCTTCAAGCAGGACACGCTGGTCGGGATCGCGGCGAGCGGGCGGACGCCCTATGTACTCGGTGCAATTGCTCATGCAAGGTGCCTGGGCGCGCTGACGATTGGGCTGTCGTGTGTTCCCGGATCTCCGCTCGCAGGTGCGGCGGAGATTGCGATCACGCCCGCGACCGGGCCGGAGGCGCTGACCGGAAGCACGCGCATGAAGGCGGGTACAGCGACGAAGCTGGTGCTCAACATGCTTTCCACCGGGGTGATGATCCGACGTGGAGCGGTGCTGGGGAATTTGATGGTGAACGTGCAGCTGACGAATGAGAAGCTGGTGGATCGTGGGCAGAGAATTGTGATGGCGGCTACGGGGTGTGATCTGGCTACAGCTATAAAGTGGTTGAAAGAGGCTGGAAGTGTCAGGGCGGCGATTGGGATGGGCCCTAAACCTTCTGATCTTCAGCCGACAGTAACACGGTAGGGGCTTCTGGATGTTATTGAGAGCTTGCTACTCATTCCGGCCTCGCTAGGCTCGTCAGGCCATAGCCGCTTTACGTAGATACGGCTTGTCTCCGCCCTGCACTCTTCCTCAAGGGGTGGAGTTCGAAGATCGGCGTCACATGTCGCATCGTCGAGTATCTGTAGTTTGCGGAAGAGTCGATCCGTAGATCAGCCGGGATTTTCTTCGAATGAAGGTCTTTCTTGAAGAAAGTTTCTCAGCCAGACATCATGCCAACTCTCGATCACGATAAGCATGCTGTATCACGCAATAGTACACATGCGTTTGGCGGCAATCCTATCCTAAAACAGGCTGAGTTTGCGGGGCATTTCGATGCCAAGGTGTTCATAGGCGAGGCGGGTGGCGACGCGGCCGCGAGGGGTGCGGTCGAGGAAGCCGATCTGGATGAGGAAGGGTTCGTAGACCTCTTCGAGGGCGTCCTGCTCTTCGGCGAGGGCGGCGGCGAGGGTGTTGAGGCCGACGGGGCCGCCGTCGTACTTCTCGATAATGGTGCGGAGGAGGCGGCGGTCGAGTTCGTCGAAGCCGTGGGCGTCGACCTCGAGCATGGCGAGGGCGGCCTGCGCGGTGGGGCGGTCGATGTTTCCTTTGGCTCGTACTTGCGCGAAGTCGCGGACCCGACGCAAGAGACGATTCGCGATACGCGGCGTTCCCCGGGAGCGCATGGCGATCTCGGCTGCGCCATCCTGATCGATGGGGACGCCAAGGACCTCGGCGGAGCGGGTGACGACGAAGCGAAGTTCGTCATCGGTGTAGAACTCGAGGCGGAGGAGGATGCCGAAGCGCGAGCGCAGCGGGGAGGAGAGCATGCCCGGACGGGTGGTCGCGGCGACGAAGGTGAAGGGCCGTATCTCCATGACGTGGGTGCGGGCTGCCGGGCCCTGGCCGATGATGATGTCGAGCTTGTAGTCCTCGAGTGCGGTGTAGAGCTTCTCTTCGAGGACGGGCTGGAGCCGATGGATCTCGTCCAAAAACAGCACTTGGCGTTCCCGCAAGTTCGTGAGGATGGCGGTGAGGTCGCCCTGGATCTGCAGGGCCGGCCCGGAGGTCTGCTGGTAGCCGACCTCGAGCTCATTCGCGATGATGGTCGCGAGGGTGGTCTTGCCGAGCCCCGGGGGGCCGAAGAGCAGCACATGATCGAGTGCTTCGCCGCGGGACTTTGCGGCTTCGAGCGCGATGGCGAGCTGCTCCTTTGCCTTCGTCTGGCCGATGAACTCGGCGAGCCGGTGGGGCCGCAGCTTAAGCTCGAAGGCGGCGTCCTCATCTGCCTTGCCGGCGGAGACGAGGCGTTCGGCATCGGATGCGGCCTTGCGGTTCAGGTCCGGTTTCGGCTTGAGCTTGGGAGTATCCACTGGGGCGATAGTAAGACGGCAGCTTCCATGAAGCAAACGCAGGCTCTACTTTGTTTGTACTGTACGGACGGGTCTCGTTCTGCTTTGATGAAGCCATGGTTCTGCTTTGATGAAGCTATTGTTCGAAGCAATCAGGAGATGATGGTATGAATCGCCGCACGTTCTTGTTCTCGGCCGGAAGCGCCTGCTTGCTGCACCACAATACTTCTTTTGCGGCTGATCACGATAGCAATCCGGCAGGTATGTCGGGCATCCGGCTCCGCAGTTTTGAATATCGCGGTGTTCGTCTTCTGGATAGCCGCTTCCAGCAGCAGGTGCTCCATGCGCGCGAGCTGTACTTCAACATGTCGAACGATGACATGCTGAAGGGCTTTCGCCGCCAGGCGGGTCTTCCGGCTCCGGGCAAGGATATGCGTGGATGGTGTCGTCGTGATTGCAGTGCGACGTTCGGACAGTGGTTCAGCGGCATGGCACGGCTGAGCTGCGCGACTGGCGATACGGCTCTGCGCGACAAGGCCATTTTGCTCGCGGCCGAATGGGAGAAGACACTCGGAGTTGACGGCAGTCCACGGATGAACACCTATGCCTTCGAGAAGATGGTGTGTGGTCTTGTGGATCTTGCGCTCTATGCGAACTATCCTCATGCGCTCGAGGTGCTGGAACGGATTACGCTCTATGCCACCGCACACTTCGATCGATCGCGATCGCCAGCAACGGAGACCGACCGCGACGGCCGTCGGCCGAGTGGCACACTCGAGTGGTATACGCTGCCGGAGAACTCGCTTCGGGCTTACGCAATGACAGGCAATAAGACGTTCCTCGAGTTCGCCAATATCTGGCTTTACCCGAGCTACTGGAATAAATTCGCAGTAACCGCGCGCCCGCAAGATGTGCAGTATCTCCACTCTTACAGCCACATGAATACGTTCTGCGGAGCGGCGATGGCTTACGCCGTAACGCAGGACCCGGAGTATCTGTCCATTGTGCGCCATGCCTATGACTGGGCTCGCGGGACCCAGACCTACGCTTCAGGTGGCTATGGTCCTGGAGAGTGGAGCGTTCCTGCCGATGGCACACTTGGCCGCGCGCTGGACGTGAGGCTCGATACGGCGGAGATCCCCTGCGGCTCCTGGGCCGGGTTCAAGCTGTCGCGGTATCTGATGGGCTTTACGGGAGAAGCGCGCTATGGCGACTGGATCGAGACGCTGCTCTACAACGGCATTGGCGCGGCACTGCCTGTCCAGCCGGATGGACGATCGTTCTACTACGCCGATTACCGCGTGGGCATGGGGGCGAAAACCTTCTTCTGGGATGAGTGGCCGTGCTGTTCAGGGACCTATCTTCAAACCATCGCCGACTACCATAATGTCATTTACTTCCATGACGATGACGGTCTCTATATCAATCTAGCCGTGCCGTCGGAGGTGGAGTGGACACATGCGGGGCAGACGATACGGCTGACGCAGCAGACGAGCTTTCCCGAAATCGAAGAGACGACACTGCACCTGCAACTCGAGCGTCCGATCGACTTCGCGCTGCGTTTCCGCGTGCCTTCGTGGTGCAACAAGGCAACTATGCTGGTTAACGGTAAGCCGTTCGCGGCAGCTCTGGAACCGGAGCAGTGGGGTACGATCCGGAGAACCTGGCAGGCGGGTGATACGGTTCTCGTACGCTTTCCGTTCGAAGCACGTGCAGTTCCGGTCGATTCGCAACACCCAAACCGGGTTGCCATCCTGTATGGTCCGCTGCTGATGGCTCAGGACGCGCGGTTCTCCTTCCCTTTGAATGGCAACCCTGGAGAGGTGGCGGCACGACTGCAGCGAGCGCCGGACAAGCTCGAGCTGCAACTCGGCCCGAGGGCATCGAAACGCCTGAACGAGGGTGGCCAGAAGGGTGGTCCTGCAAGCATCGACGAGGGCGGGCAGAAGGTGGGCAACCTTCATCCCTTCTATACCTTCGCTGAAAGAGAACCGTACCGCACCTACTTCGACCTGGATAAGCCGCGGTTTCTATAGGGTCTACAGATGGAGCTGCAATAGGTCAGAGGAGAGCTCCGCATTGCTTGGCGGTGGTGGATGATATGCGGTTGCCTCGAAGCGTGAGCAACGGGGTGATATTTGTGGCGATATTTGTGGCGAAAGAGGAGTGATTCGAACCCCTGACGCAAAGCACGGGGTGATGGTTGTGGCGGAAGAGGAGGGATTCGAACCCCCGATACCCTCTCAGGTACGCCAGTTTTCAAGACTGGAGCCATCAACCACTCGGCCACTCTTCCCTGGTGCAAGTTTAGTACGCGGCAGCCAAGCAGCGCAAAGCGATTGGAACGATCCTGTTGTCGTCCGTACGTGACCGGAGTCCAGAGAAAGAAGGATGAGCGGTGAACAGAGGCTGGCGGCTTGATGCACCCTTGCTGGCGAGGGGTCCGGGAAAAGACGCACCGCTGCGGTGCTGGACAGCGTCTAACTTCTACAGATGGCGGATACTCTTACCTCGAAGAGCTCGTTTGATCGCACGCTGGCCAGCGCTCGCACTACCATGGGTTTTAGTGAGATCGTGCAGCTTGCCATCGACAGCTTTCGCGCGAGCAAGATCCGTTTCCTGCTGACGATGCTTGGCATGATCATCGGATCTGCCTCAATTATTCTCGTGACGACTCTCGGCCTCACCGGCAAGCAGTATGCGCTCGATCTGATCTCGAGCATCGGGACCAACATGGTCGAGATGCAGTATTCGGGAGGGAGCGTGGAAGGGCCAGACAACACCAGTACGCCGGACTACATGACGCGCGAGGATCTCAGTGCTGTCGTCGAGCAGGTTCCCGGCATTGTCGCCTCCTCGCCCATGCTGGAGTTCCGTGACAACATCTCCGTCCCGGGTGGCACGACAAAGAACACCATGTTTCTCGGCGTCTCTCCGCAATATAAAGACGTCCGCAATCTTGCCATCACTGCTGGACGCTTCTTTGATGATCAGGATGCTGTCGCCCATACCAAGGTTGCTGTAATTGTCGAACCGTTTGCCCGGATTCTCTTCGGTTCAGATTCCGCCGCGATTGACCACAGCATCAGCATCAAGGGAATTCCCTTCACTATTATCGGCGTCTTCAAGATGCGCATCGACACTTTCGGCCAGTCTGAGGTCAGCGACCAAACCATCCTGATCCCATATTCCGTCGCGCGGTACTTCACTGGAACCGATACCGTCAAAGAGATCTTTTTCTCCGTCAAAAACTCCACATCCGTCTTTCCCGCCTCGAAACAGATTCTCGCTATTATCAAGAGTCGCCATCGCGCCAACTCCGTCTACAACGCCATGGTGATGACGGACATTCTTGCCGACATGGCGAAGATCGCGGACATGCTGACGATCGTGCTGACGCTAGCCGCGTTCGTGACCCTTATCGTCTCAGGCGTGGGCATTATGAACTCAATGCTGGCCAATGTGCAGGCGCGCATCCGCGAGATCGGCATTCGCAAGGCCATGGGAGCTACCAGCCACGAGATCCGGATGCAGTTCCTTACCGAGGCAGTATTCCTTTCGCTCGCCGGCGGCATCGTCGGTACCCTGCTTGGCCTGGCACTGCCGCTCTCTGTACGGTTCCTGACACCCTTCACGATTCCAATTAATCCGTGGTCTGCGGTAATCGCCCTGTCGACCTCGGTGATCGTAGGGGTCATCTTCGGGACGCTGCCGGCAAATCGCGCCGCGCGCCTGGATCCAGTGGAGACGCTCAAGTACGAGTAGATGGCGGCCCATGATGTCTTCGTGACCGTCTGGCTAAAAGCGACGTACGCTCATCTCTTTTCTTAAGAACCTGTCTCGAAACTGAACGTACGCCCTGCGCGGGCAGCGGTCACTTCGTGACGTGTCTACCGGTCTTGGCAGGATGATCCTCTTAGGACCGCCCGATGGTCGGCACGAACATTTGTTTGCGACCAGCGGGAGCACCACGCACGCGATCACGTGTCACGAAGTGACCGCCCCACGCGCAGTGGGCCCGTCCGGCAGGATTGCTTTGCTAGTGGGGCGGAGGGTGTGACGAGATCCACGAGGAAAGAGCTTCCAGTGAGATGATTCGACCGCGGATAAGTTCGTCCAGGAGGATGCGCGTGTCTGTAGCGTCGAACGATGTATCCAGGCGCACCGCCGTATGCTGACCGGGCAGCTTGACGATATAGGCGGGACGATCGTCGAAGCGGCCATCGTGGCTCGCCATCTGCTCTTCGTGTGTCCATGCGGAGGTTGTGGTCCAGAGAAGCTTCGTACGCCAGGAGTGATCGCCCATGATGAGGACTATCGAGCAATCCCACTGCCCATTCTGCTCGAGCAGGTGCCGGACATGGGCCAGAAATCGGTCTGCGAGCGCAAGGTTGTCGAGATAGGTGGAGCCATGGTTGGCAAACGTACCCGTGGCTCGACTGTAGATGCCGTAGGGATGAGGAATGGGCAGGTGCAAGAGGACGAAGGTGTCGGAACGATTCTCCAGCAGGCGGTCGGTGGCGCTCAAGAGCATCTGATAGTCGGAGAGGTGGAGCGTGTCGGCCGTTGAGCCGGTGAGCGGAACTTCGTTGAGCCGGGGAACAAGACGCTGAAGCCATCTCCATCGAGCCAGGAACTGCATCGGTCGCGAGATGCCCGGACTGAGGGCCGCATACCAGAGCAGGGGTGTCTGCGCCGCAGCGTTGTAGGTCCAGGAGCACTCGTCAAGGACATCGGGCAAGATGCGGCAGTAGGGGACATACCACCCTGCGACGGCGGTTGTGTAGCCTGCGTCGCGAGCGTCTTCAAAGACGGTCTGGTGTTCATCGAAGGCTTGCCAAGTTTTTGTCTTCGCATTGTGGATTGATCGGAGATCTCCATTGCTTGCACGATGCAGATCGTCGACGGGCACTCCAGTCAGCATGGAGGGGATCGCGAACTCAGTCAGGATGGCGGCAGGGTGAACCTGGGTGAAGATGGTTGCCTCCCGGGCGAGTCGATCGAAAGCGGGAAGCTCCAGCCCGGGATACCGTTCGGCATAGACCTGCTCGTAGGAGAGCTCGTCGAGCACGATCCAGATAATGCGCGGCATGGGAGCCGAAGCAGCGGCGGGTGAGGGCCGTGCGTGCGGCGGGTGAACGGCAGCGTTCAGGGATCGGGCCTGCCGGGCAAACCAGAGGAGCTGGCAGAGGATGGACACCCCGCTGAGCGCAACGAAGCACAAAACGGTAAACATGAAGCCGCGAACACGTTCAAAGAAGGGCTGGTACCGCGGCCGCCAGAGTGCTGCCGCTGCAAGAAACAGGAAGAGGCACAGATCGAAGATCCCGAGGCGCACCCTTTGGGAGAGGAAGGGACCAGAGAGCGAGGCCCAGTCCTTCTGGGCAATCCACGGCAGGAAGAGCACGATGCCGGACCAAAGTGCGACGTGCATTCGGCTCGGCCTCCGGGTGACGAGCACCGCCGTAAGCAGGAACCACGCCAGGCAGAAGAGGAGGATCGAGGGAGCGAAGAGAGTCGATGGCTCTCCACTCCAGTGGTAGACGGCATTGTGGGTTGGGGAGACAAGGGGGCCCACCAGCCAGAGTAGATAGAGGGTCGTCGCGCCGAGAGCGGCCGCGGTGGAACGCAGGAACTCCTTCATCGCCTTGTCAGGTGCTGAATCACCCTGCCGTTGTGGAGCGTGATCTCGTTCAGACTTTCGAAGTGGAGAGAGAATGCCTGGCGGAAGGCGCTCTCGGTGATGTGGGTGTAGAGCGCCTCACGGCCGCGAAGGACCTCCCGGAACATGGGGTCGGTTGGCGGAATCCATTCGACGATGAGGTGGTGCGTGGTGATCCTGCGGCACAGGGCTGCTATATCGTCGAGAGGAATCTGGCTGGTGAGTAGAAGATGATGGAGGACCGCCAGCATCAGCACTGTGTCGAAGTGACCGGTCGAGCGATCGAGAAAGGATAGCGTCTCCCGGTTGTTCCAGCCGGTTGCGGGCGTCGGGTGGGCGAGGTCAACACAGAGCGGAAGGATGCTGCTGCCATCTCCTCGAAGCTCACAGCAGAGCCGGTCGACTGCCTGTAGGTCAGTGTCGATCGCGACGACCTCGGCACCGGCAGCGGCTGCGAGCCTGGAATAGACGCCGGTATTGCAGCCCACGTCGAGCACACGATGCGGACGGCATCGAGTGAGCATCTCGGTGACGAAGCGGCGCTTGGCGAGGTGGTCTTCGCCGCTGTAATGGGGCGCGTTCTCCGCATAGCCTGTCCATGTCGAGCGACGCGGGGGCGGCATGGCTGTGTGCATGGCCTTCCGGAGGCGTGTGAGCGATCTGCCGATGATGTGCCTGGTCAACTCGGGATCGTCTTTTAAGAGGATTGCGGAGGAGGAGATTTCGGCAGGGTGGACAGTATCGCTCGGTCCCGTTGTGGGACTTGTCTTAGTTCGAGTTCTGCTTCGGGCGCTGCCGAAGATGGATTCGAGCAAGATGGGAAGCGTGATCGCGGTGAGGGCGGGCCGGGTGAGGCGTCGCGGCCAGGGCAGGGCGGTAAAGATCTCTTCGGGCTCGAATCCATCGCGCCGCATGAGCACGGAATGCAGGGGCCAGCCAAGCTGCGAGTGGGCGATCATCGGTAGCAGGAAGGTGCGGACAAACTGCCCGTAGGCGAACCAGAGCGGACGACGCTCGTCCAGCCGCTGGATCGAGAGGACGTCGACAAAGACGGGGTTCGCTCCCTGAAAGAGAACATTCAGCGGGGTTCCATCTTTAAGAATCCATCCCTCCTTCACCAGATCCGCACAGAGCGTGAGGGTGAGTTCGGCAGCGGCGAGCCAGAGAGCGGGGGGCCACTCCCACGAGAAGGAGGCGAAGGCAATGCGCGGATGAATCAACAGGAGCGGACCGGTTGTCGTGGCGGGACTAAGGATCTGGCTCGAGACGAGCCGACCTTCGGCTACAAGACGCCTGCAGAGTGGAGTCTCGAGAAAGGCAAGCATATCGGCGGCGTGCGAGTGGTGGATGGAGCGAACGACATCCTCCGGCCCTACCGTTACAGTTCCGCCGGGATCGCGAAATGTAGGTGCCGGGAGGGTGGAGGCCACCTCGTGCACGCTACTAAGAATTTTTGCCTGCGCTGGGTTCCTGCATTTTCGATCGGCTGAGCAGGGATCTGAAGCGCCGGCGGAAGTAGAAGAGGCCGCCTGTGATCATGGCGCCAACACTCTGGAAGAGGAGGAGGCTTGAGCCTGGGTCCACATATGCGTACGCCGAGCGCTCCAGAGAAAAACCAAGCGCGAGAAAGATAACGCACAGAACAGCAAAATCGATCAATTTATGGTTCACGCCGCATGCCTTTCAGAAACTTTAGTTACCTTGTTTCTTTATAGACACGTACTCTTATAAAAAGTTTCACACGTTGGGTACGGATTCGGGGTTTTGTCGCGCGGAAGTCACCTACAATCGCGACCTGCACAAAACCGCCGCCCATTTGCCTGATGACGAACTCTCCACCTGAGGCGGCGCCCAGGGTCTCGGCCGCGTCAAGTTCGCCATAGTGCCACGGGCTTTTGAGGAACTGCAGGATGAGGACGCGCATGCCAATGCGGCAGCGCGGAAGGCGGTGCCGAGAGCGACGGTTGTCTTGCCCTGCCGGGGCCGGTGTTGATGAGGACGAGTCCGCGGCGTGAGGTCTCGGTCATGGCATGCCGTCCTGGGCTTTACAGATTTGATGATATCCGCTGCAAAGCAGAAACGCCTCTTCGAACAGTTTATGACGTTCTGACAAAGCGAGAAGCGAATGCCGCCCTTCGACTTCGACTTCGCTTAGGATGAAAGCGCTGGGAGGGAGTTGCGAGCCGACGCAGGCGCCATGTGGCAGATGTTACTTGCCCACAACGAGGATCGAGAAGGTGCCCGGGATCATCGGGGGACGGGCAGGCCGGGGGTTGGGGTTGTCGGGGGTGGGCGCTGCAGGTGCGGGTACAGGACCGAACTCGGCGGTAATGAGGAAGAGATGGCCGGTCTTCGGGTCGAGCGTGAGCGTCTTGGCGCGGGGAAGGGTGGTGAGGTTCTGCTCGACGGAGAAGCTGGTCGGAGAGTTCTCCTTGACGACGGTCAGGGTGCCGTCGCCCTGCGAGCTGAAAACCTCCATGGTGGCGGGGTCGAAGAGGGCGCCGTCGGTTCCCGCGCCTATGGGGAGGGTGTCGAGGATCTTGCCTGTGGTGGCGTCGAGAACGACCATCGCCTGCGGGTTGCGACAGGCCGCGAAGAGGATTTTACTTTTCACGTCCATGGCGAGACCAGCGCAGGTTCCGCCCTTGCCGGCGAGATCGTAGGTGGTGGTGAGGGTGAGCGTCTTCGTGTCGACGACGGCGATTTTGTCTTTATCTTCGAGGTCGATGTAGAGGTGACCGTTACCGTCGGAGGCGGCCTGCTCGGGTGCGCCGCCCAGGTCGACGGTTCCGGCGATGGAGCCGTCCTTCGCATCGAGGACGGTAAGGTTCGGAGCAGCATGGGACAAGATGTAGATGCGGCCAGTGGAGGGTTCGGCGAGCATCCCGTCGGGGTTGCCCTGAACGTCGATGGTTTTGATCGGAGCGAGGGTTTTGGCGTCCCACATGGCAATGGGTTTGCTCGAGCCGAAGGCGTGATTTGAGGCGACGTCAATGGCGGCGCCATGCGCGCTGGTGTTGGCGATCTCGCCGGTTGGTGCGAGCGTGTCCAGGTTAAAGACGTTGATGCGGCCGATCGGCGCGGCTCCGGAGCGCGCGACATAAAGACGGCGGTTGGTGGGGTCGGCGGTGACGTAGTCGAAGCCACCATCGCCGCCTACCTTGACGGTCTTGAGGATCTTGTAAGGGCCGGTGGAGGAGGGGCCGGTGGCGGACTGGGCAGCGGCGGAGATAGAGACGGTCGCCATGGCGAGCGGCAGGATGGAAGCGCAGAGGACGCGGGCACGGGGGATTGGGCGCAAAGTGAAAGCTCCTTGAGAAGCACGCAGGTAGCGACCGCGTGATTGGATCGTTATAGCAGATGGAGATGAACATGAATCGCAACTTTGCCGCTGGCGGACTTGCCAGCCATGGACCAAGGGAGTCGCCGCTTCATACCCTGGGTGCGGTATGAATCTGATCGGTAAAGCGGTCTTTGAGCTTCAGCAGCGGTCGTTCCAGCAGGCGATAGCTCAGCGTGGCGATTCCGAAGGTCAGGAGGAATGCAACAAGAATCGTTACAAGATAGGCGTGCTGGGGGAAGAAGTGGTTTGCAACGTAGGCGTAGAAGTCGTGGAAGAGGTCGTGATAGACATAGAAGCCGTAGCTGATTGTGCCCAAGGCCTGGAGCGGCTTGACGCTGAGGACGCGGCCTAACAGGCTGCCCGGGTGGATGCTTTCGAGGATCAGCGCAGCGGCGAAGAGATCGATCAGGGAGAAGCCTGTGATGGCGATCCAGCTCGACGCCGAACCCTCTAAAGGAAGCAGCAAAACCCTGGTGGAGACGAAATACAGGATGAGGAAGAGAAGAGCTGACGCGGCAAGCAGAGGTCGCCTGATCCGGCGGACAAGCATCTGTTGAGAACCTCTGAGACTGAGCGCAATGGCTCCGCCGATCAGAAGGGCATCGAGGCGTGTAGGGAGACTTCGATACAGGAGTTCCATATGCAGCAGGGAGGCTGAAAGTGTCGCGGCGAGCAGCCATCGCAGCAGCGGCATAAGAACGATGACTCCAATGCAGATCTTTAGAAGCGTCTTGCGCTTCCGGACCTGGTAGACCACGAGCGGCCATAAAAGATAGAACTGCTCTTCGACGCAGAGTGACCAGAAATGCCCGATGTACAGGTGCATCGGACCGCCAAACCAGCGCCGAACGATGGGGCCGAAGGTGATTCGGTCGAACCGATACGGATCGCCGGCGATGTGCAGAAAGAAGAAGCGTGCATAGTTGCCGAGATAGGCTGGCCAGAGCGTCCATCGCCAGTTCCACTGCCAGAGGGCGACGGGTGTAAGGATCAGAACGATTGCCCAGAGCGTGTAATAGAGGGGGAAGATTCGCAGAGTGCGCCGGATGTAGAAGTCCCGATAGCGATGGGCTTTGTGCTGACTGTCGTAGAGAATGCCGGTGATGAGAAAGCCGGACAGGACAAAGAAGATGTCGACGCCTGCCCAGCCCCAGCTGAAGAGAGACAATCTGCCGGCTCCATAGTGCTGAAAGAAGACCATGATGACCGCGACGGCTCTTAGACCATCGAGGGGAATGTAGTAGGCCGATTTGGCTTTGATGGTGGCGTTCTTCATGGCAATTCTGGGAATTGTCTCTCTGCGCATCGGTCATCGTCTGTGCTCGCGGCTTAGTAGCCTGCCGCCTTACCGAAGGAGCGTCGGTTGTCGTGGCCTCCAAGAAGATCGCCGGTCTTCGGGTCGATGGCGATCAGTTCGCTGTCGCCCCAGACACCGGGGTTTTTTTCGTCGGCTACGGCCATGCGGTTGGTGATGTAGCCCATGGCCTTGAGCTGATCGCCGACAGCGACGGAGAACTTCTTTTCAAGATCGAGCCGGTCGGGCAGGTACTGGTGGTGGAAGCGCGTCGCGTCGGCTGCCTGCTGGATGTCGAGCCCGTTGTCGACCACGCTGATGATGTCGTTGGCGACCGTGGTGATGATGGTCGAACCGCCGGGGGTTCCGAGGACGAAGGCGAGCTTCCCGGCTTTGTTTCCATGCCGCGGCGCTGTAACGATTGTCGGCGTCATAGCGGAGAGGGGGCGTTTGCCAGGAGCGATCGAGTTCGCTGCGCTTTGAATGAGGCCGTAGGTGTTGGGGACGCCGATCTTTGAGGTGAAGTCGTCCATCTCATTGTTCATCAGAAAGCCGAGGCCGTCGACCGTAACACCGGACCCGAAGCCGCCGTTGAGCGTATAGGTGCTGGAGACGGCGTTGCCCTCCGCATCGACGATGGAGAAGTGGGTAGTTTCGGTGGACTCCTTGATGGGTGTGGCCTGCGGTGGCAGGGGCATGAACCCGGCGGGGCGGACGAGATCTTTCGAGGGCGTCGGTCTGGTGGGGTCGATGGATTTGCGCCAGGCGGCGGCGTAAGCAGGATCGACCATTTGCGGGAGAGGAAGGCTGTTGAAGTCGGGGTCGCCGAGATAGTCGCCACGATCCATGTAGGCTCGGCGGAAGGCTTCGGTGATGATGTGGACCTGGGCAGCGCTGCGGTCTGGCCCCAACTTCGGCAGGTCATAGGTGGAGAGGATATTGAGGATCTCGATGAGGACGATGCCCCCGGAGGATGGAGGAGGGGCGGTGATGAGGTCGTAGCCGTGATAGCTGCCGGTAAGAGGAGCGCGGTCCTTCACTTCGTAAGCCGACAGATCGGCCTCCGTGATCAAGCCGCCGCCGGCCTTCTCGAATGCGGCGATCTGCCGGGCCATGGCGCCCTTATAGAAGTCGGTGGGATCGTTAGCGATGGCGGTGAGCGTGGCGGCGAGCAGGGGCTGCTTGAAGGTGTCGCCCTCCTTGTAGAAGTTGCCGTTGCGTTGGAAGATGGCGGCGGAGGCAGGAAAGGCGGAGAGATTGTTAGCGTGAAAGGCCCTCGCTTCTTCCACACTGAGCATATAACCGTCCGCAGCGAGGCGGATGGCGGGGGCCATGTCGGCTGCGAGGGGGAGCTTGCCAAAGTGCGACTGCGCATAGACAAGGCCGGCGACGGTGCCTGGAACGCCGCTGGCCTTGTAGCCGAGCAGCGACATGCCCGGAACGACGGTGCCTTGCGCGTCGAGATACATATCCCGGGTGGCGGCGGCGGGAGCCTTCTCGCGGTAGTCGAGGAAGTGGGCTTTACCTGTGTGGTCGCGGAGGAGCATGAAGCCGCCGCCGCCGATATTGCCCGCGGCGGGATAGACGACGGCCAGAGCGAAACCTACGGCTACTGCGGCGTCGACGGCGTTGCCTCCCTCTTTCAAGATCGCGACACCCGCGTCGGTGGCGTCGTGGTGGATGCTGACGACCATGGCGTGTGTGGCGCGAGTGGGGGCGAGGCCTGGAGTTTGCGCGAAGACCGAAGTCGAGAGCAGGCAGGATGCGGAGAGCAGAGCAGATGCGCGGGTGAGCAGGGGCAAGAGGATTCTCTCCAGGGACAGGTGGATGAAGGATAAACGGTATTCAGATCATGGCGGCAGAAGAAATATGAACGGTTTTCCGCTGGAGCCGGTCTTAGGGTGTGAACAGGTTGAAGGACGGGCGGTCGGATGAGTGTTCGGGCGGAGGTCTGGTCGCGCTACGGCAGTGAAGGGGACGAATCGTTGCAGCACGAGCAGACCGTGCAAAGAGACGACGCATTCGCCGCGCTGGTTGCTCGCCGGCAACACTTGATGTTTCGTGTCGCCTACGCACTGCTGCGGAACGCGCACGATGCGGAGGATGCAGTGCAGGAGGCCTTCCTGAAGCTCTACCGCGGTGAGCGGTGGCGGCAGATGGAGGACGAAAAGGCATTTCTGGATGCCGAACTCGCCGGTGGTGGGAATGTCGCCGGGGGATGGGCGCGGCGGTGGGCTTGGGCCGGGTACTGGAATGGCGTCGGGCCAGGCATGGGTGGGAATGCGGGCGGCGGGGTGCGGCAGGTTGGCGGAAGTGTGCGGTGCGTTAGGTGCTGGTGCAGCAGGAAGCGGATTACTCGGAAGAGGCGCGGCGGGCGAAGTTCTCAGGCTATGTGCTGGTGTACCTGTGGGTGGATGCGCATGGCAAATCCGACGCAGGTACGGGTGGCGCATACTAGGGCTGGATGAGAAGGCGAGGGAGGCGATGTGGCAGTATCGGGTTCGGACGGCGATAGAGAATGGGAGGCCTGTGGCCGTGGAGATGTATGTGGATGTGGACTTCCATATCTTCTGAGGTTTATGCGAGGTCTATACTCTTGACCGAGGCAGATGAGTATGCGTTGTGCGCCCGTCATGAGCGTGATTCTCTGGCTTAGCGCATTGTGTCATGCGCAGGCGCCAACCTTCGGGGACTACCCGGTCCGGCTAGCGTTTCGCGGCGCCGCGACTCCCTTGAACTATGAGCATTCTGGTCAGTGTGGAACTCCAAACAACAACGGTGCTGTCCAAGCCCCAAATTTCGCGGATCACTACGTAGTTGTTCAGTGCTTTTGCTATGCAGATCACATAAGCAGCATTGCTTTGTTTATTACCAATGCTGTGAACGGCCGAGTCTATAAAGCGCCTTTTACCGTCATTGGATCGGGAGGGTTAGGAGACGGTCTAAGCTGGCTTCGAGCAAGCCGCGCGATCCACGTCGTTGGGAGCTTCAAAGTAGGCGAGCCGTCGGTAGATCGTTGGTATACGTGGAATGGCCGGATGCTCGAGCTCAAGTATGAACACCGCATACCGGTTCCTGACTGGAGATACAAGTATCTGGGCAAATGATGTTTAGATGAACGTATGGCTACGCGCGTCCGTTCGTTCTCGAAGATCAATCTGGGCCTGGCGATCGGGCCGGTGAGGGCGGATGGCTTTCATGCGTTGACGACGCTGTACCAGACGCTGGCGCTCCATGACGTGGTGACGGTGACGGCTCGGCTGGCGGACTCCGGATCGTCAACGCGGATCTCGTTGACGACGAATCATGCGCATGTTCCGGTGGATGGCCGTAATACGGCGTGGAAGATGGTGGAGCGATGTCTGGTGCGGCTCGGGGTGGCGGCGGAGGTGGCGATCCATATCGAAAAGAATCTGCCGGTGCAGGGCGGTTTGGGGGCAGGCTCGGCGAATGCGGCGGCGGCGTTGCTGGGGCTCGAGCGGGAGCTTGGGATGGCGCTCGATGGCGCTGCGCGGCTGGAGCTGGCGGCCGACGTGGGGTCCGATGTGCCGCTGTTTCTGCTGGGCGGCGCGGTGCTGGGTTTAGGACGAGGGGAGGTCGTGAGCCCGCTGCCGGAGCTTCCCTCCGTGCCATGTGTGATCGCCGTGCCGACAATCGGAGTGTCGACGCCACGGGCTTTTCGGGATTGGGATGCGAAGGCAGGGCAGAGTAAAGAGGAAGTAGCGAACAGAGAACGGGAGTGGAGGCGTCCCGATTCGGGAGACTGCGTAGTACAGCAGACCCGCACTTCATTGACGTCCAGCGGTAATGTTGATAGGCTGAAGCAGTTGAGTTTGGTTTATGCCTCCGCCTTCGCTCCCCTTGGGGATGTAGAGGCAGTAGTTGAGCCTGGCACCTCCGGTATTATTCGCGACATCCTCTCCTTTGGAGACCTTGAGAAAAAGCAAGGAAGTTCTGATCCGGACTCCGGAGATCAGGACAAAACGCTGAATAGTCTCGCCGAGAACGCCCTTCTCGCGCTTGTCCGCACCGGGATTGGAAGCGGCCTTCAGAATGACTTTGAAGAGGTCGTCTTTCCTCAGTATCCCTCCCTGCGTGAAACCAAGCGTTTTTTGATGGGTAGTGATTCGGGGAACGCCGCTTTGTATGCGGCGCTTTCGGGTTCAGGTTCGGCACTGTTTGGACTGTACCGGTCCACGGCGGATGCACGGGCTGCTCAACACCGCGTTCAGGCGTCGGGGGTCCGGGCTTTGCTGACGGCAACCTTGCCTCGATCCGATTACTGGCGCAGAATGTTCGCAGGGTGATTTCGTCTGGAGAGTAGCGCAGTCGGCAATTCATTGGGCGATCGACTAACGGTAGGTCCAGAGCCTTTGAAGCTCTTTGTCTAGGTTCGAATCCTAGTCGCCCAACCAGCAAGTCGACGCCGGTTCCTTTGGAGGAATCTCTGTGACCAGCAACTTAGGGTTCTTTGGCGGCAGCAACATGCCGCGGAAGTTGGATGATTTTGCGTTACCGCAAAAACAGCGGAGCGAAGAAGCAGGCAAGAAGTTTGCAATCTGAAAGACCGAAGTCTTTACTTTCTTACGAAGTAACCAGGGAGAAAAAGCCCTGGACGAGACAAGCAGCAGGAGCTACCAAGGTCAACCAGCCTGGAGGGTTTCAACGTGAACAAGCAAGACACGACTGCGGTCCTTTCCCCTATTTCAGTACCGGCTGCGGAGACAGAAACAAACTCCCAGCCGGCACTCTCGCAAGGTTTTACGACCAGGGTTGCACCGGAGAGGAAGCGCTCCGGGCGGCTGAGCGAGGATAAACGCTTTAAGATTTTCAGCGGATCTGCCAACGTTGCGTTGAGCGAGGAGATCTGCCGGTTCGTCGGTGTGCCGCTGGGCGAGACCCGGTTGCAGAGATTCTCCGACGGCGAGGTTCACTTTCAATTGCTGGAAAACGTTCGCGGCGCGGACGTTTTCCTGGTGCAGCCTACCTGCTTTCCGGTCGATCAGCATCTTGTCGAATTGCTGATTATGATGGATGCGCTCAAACGCGCCTCCGCGGGCCGGATTACGGTGGTGATACCGTACTACGGCTATGCGCGGCAAGACCGTAAAGACAGGCCGCGCGTCGCTATTACATCGAAGCTGGTTGCCGATCTGTTAACGACTGCGGGAGCGAACCGCGCTCTTTTAGTGGATCTGCATGCGGCACAGATTCAGGGGTTCTTCAATATTCCGGTGGATCATCTGTTTGCCAGCCCGGTGCTGGTGAGCTACTTCCGGGATCTGAACCTGCCGAACCTGACCGTGGTTTCACCGGATGCTGGGGGCGTAGAACGTGCGCGCTTCTTCGCAAAGAAGCTGGATGTGCCGTTGGCGATCGTCGACAAGCGCCGGACGGATGTCAATGTAACCGAGGTGATGAACGTGATCGGCGATGTGCAGGGCCGGACGTGTCTCATTCTCGATGACATCATCGACACGGCGGGAACGCTGGTGAAGACGGTGGATGCGCTGCTGGGACAGGGTGCAGGCAAAGTGTACGCGTGCGCGACGCATCCGGTGCTTTCGGGTCCGGCGGTCGAACGCATTGCAGCGTCACGGCTGGAGCAACTGGTCGTGACGAACACCATACCGTTGCGCGCTGATGCGCAGGGCGTGGCTAAGATCAAGGTGCTTTCAATCGCAGGGCTCCTGGGCCGGGCAATTGAGAGCATCCACATGGAGACCAGCGTGAGTACGCTGTTCAATTAGTTCTCGGTTTTCAGTTCTCAATTTCTTTGAGGACCGGAGATTTAACCGCGGCGAAGGTCGCAAAGGGAGCAAACAAGGGTTGTCTGTTCACGTTTCAACTGAAGACTGAGCACTAACAACTCTCTTCGTGCCCGAAAGGAAAATGCAATCATGGCAGCACCCACTACAATTCCAGCAGTTGTCGCAACACCTCGCGAGGGCAAGTTCAACAAGAATGCCGCGCGGCGGGTCCGGGTCGCGGGCAAAATTCCCGCTGTCGTCTATGGCGCTGGACAGGACGCTGTCGCCATTACGGTTGATCCGCGCATTATTACAAAGATCCTTCATTCCGAGTCTGGCCACAACACCATCTTTGATCTGGATGTCACGGGCGGAACGCTGGTGAAGGTGATGATCGTCGATTGGCAAAATGAGCCGATTAAGGGCAAGTTGCTGCACATCGATCTGAAGCGCATTGCGATGGACAGGATGATGCGTGTGTCGGTGCCGATCCAGTTGGCCGGCGTTCCGGTCGGCGTCAAGAACCAGGGCGGCATTCTCGAACATGTACTGCGCGAGGTCGAAATTGAGTGCTTGCCGAGCGATATTCCGAGCCACCTCGACGTCGACGTAACGGATCTGGAGTTGAACGGTGTGATCCACGTCTCCGATCTGCCGCACTCGGGCAGCATCAAGTTCCTGGGCGAAGAGGATGCAACGGTCGCTCATGTGACAACAATCAAGGAAGAGGAGGTCGCGCCTGAGGCTGTGGCGACGCCTTCGACCGAGCCTGAGGTTGCGAAGAAGGGCAAGACCGATGCGCCGGCGACTCCTGCACCAGACCCGAAGGCCAAGAAGTAAGATTACTGGTATAACTTCCTGCCATGGCCTTCTGGCCGCGGCGGAAATGCAGGAGAGGAAAGCGCGTCGTGAAGCTGATTGTCGGCCTGGGTAATCCTGGTATCGAGTATCAGTTTACGCCGCACAACGCCGGATTTCTGGCGGTGGACCGGATCGCGGAGGAGTGCGGCGTGGTGCTTTCAAATCGCCGGGGTAGGGCTCTGACGGCCACGGCAACGCTGGTGGGAGAGGACGTCCTGCTGGTGAAGCCGGAGACCTTCATGAACCTGAGCGGGCTCTCCATTGCCGCGCTGGTTCGGGAGTTCGAGATCGAACGGCCGTCCGAGGACATGATCGTTCTCTATGATGAGCTGGCCATCCCGCTGGGCACGATTCGCGTTCGCGAGCGTGGGTCGGCGGGCGGGCACAACGGGGCGAAGTCGATCTCCGGTGCGCTTGGGACGGAGGAGTGGATTCGCGTTCGCTTGGGCGTAGGAAAGCCTGACCTGGCGGATGGAAGAGCGGTCAAGGCCGGTGGCATGAGTTACCTGCTTTCGCCGATGCGCCGGCAGGAGCTTGCGGTACTGGATGAGGTGCTCGACCGAGCGAAAAGCGCGGTTGAGGTGGTTCTGACCCGAGGAGTTGGAGCTGCCATGAATGAGTTCAACCAAAAACAGAAAGACTGAGTTGTCAGTTCTCAATTGTTAGTACAACGCATTATTCCAGACCGGATCGGCAGAACAGACGCTGGTACGGTGCGAAGCAGAACTTCGCAGAAAGCAGACCGCATGAATCGTTCCTATGAAATTATGTTTATCGTCCGTCCGGACGTTGAAGAGGCCGAGCTTGACAAGCTGATCGAGGGCTTCCAGAAAAATGTGACTGATGGTGGTGGCGAGATCAAAAGCCTGGAGAAGATGGGCCGGCGCCGGCTTGCGTATACCGTCAAAAAGTTCAACGACGGTCTTTATGTGCTGCTGACGATCGCCGCCGAGGGCAAACTGATCACCGAGATTGAGCGCCGTCTGCGAGTGTCTGAGCCTGTCATCAAGTTCATCACTGTGCGCATGGACGAGGAAGAGAAGCGTCTGGCGAAGGTAAAGGCGAAGCGCGATACGAAGGTCAAGCGTAGCGCGATGCCAGTTGCGCAGTCGACTCCGATGCCGCAGGCGACGTCCGCTCCGGTGCCTGACGCGCCTGGATCGCTTGCGCCCGAAGCCGCAGACCTCGCTTCTGGAGCGGAAGCAAAGCCGACGGCAAATTTGGAAGAGACCATGCCTGAGACCGTGTCGGCAGCTCTTTAGCTCCAGTGGGTTCAAGGATTTGCGGAACTGACGGATGAGCGACCGCATGAACGATCACAGCCGGATCCCGCTTCCGTCCATGCCGCGAGGCACGGATGTTCAGAGACTCCACAGCGAGTCGGGAGCGGGCGAAAGCCCAACGCACTGAAAGGAAAACATCATGGCTGACGAAACCAACAGCACACCGGCACCTGAGCAGAAGACGCATACTCATACGCCCCGCCCGGCATCTTCGGGCTCACACTCCGGTTCCGGTAGTTCCCACTCCGGTCCGGGCGGCCCACCTCGCGGTCCTCGTCCGGCGGGTGCACCGGGTGGCGGCGGTCCTGGCGGACGCAAGTTCTTTCGGCGCAAGAAAGTCTGCAAATTCTGCACCGAAAAGATCGATGCGATCTCCTATCGCGACGTTCGTCTGCTGCAGGGCTTTGTGGCTGAGCGCGGGAAGATCGTTCCCCGCCGTCTAACTGGCGTGTGCACGCGCCATCAGCGCCGCCTCTCGCTGGCGATCAAGCAATCGCGCAATATTGCGCTGCTGGCATTTGCCGCGCGCTTCTAACTCGAGCCCTCAACTACTCTAAGAATTGGAGAGTGCAATGGAAGTCATTTTGAAGGAAGACGTCAATAAGCTCGGTCATCGCGGCGATGTGGTCAAGGTTGCGGATGGCTATGGGCGCAACTACCTGCTGCCCGGCAAACTGGCGATTGAAGCGACGGCGGCAAACCGGGCGGTGATCGAGCAGATGAAAGGCTCGGCGATCCGCAAGTCGGCAAAGGAGAAGGGCGAGGCGCAGGAGCTGTCAACCCAGCTGGATGCGATCGAACTCACATTCGAACGCAAGGTCGGCGAGAACGATCACCTGTTCGGTTCCGTCACCTCGGGCGATATTGCGCATGCGCTCGAGTTGCAGGGCTACACCATCGATCGCCGTAAGATCTCGCTTGAGGAGCCACTGAAGACGCTCGGCGAGTTCCATGTGCCGGTCAAGCTGCACCGCGAAGTAACCTCGCACGTCAAGGTCACCGTAAAGGGAGACCAGCCGGACGCGGAGGTCTCCGCCGCGTAAGGATGTTCCCAACCATCAAGGGCGCCTGTCTCCGCAATGGAGGCAGGCGCTTTTTATTGAACGATCCTTATGCGCTTCTGTATCGCTTGAGTGACATTCCGCAGCTTCTCTTGTTTCTTATCCCGCAGCGTAGCGGAGGAATCTATTGTCGTTCTCCTTCTAGGGAAAGCCTCAGCCCACACCGTCCAATCCAATTCCCATGTTCTCAAAGAATCTGTACTCTGGTCCTTGCCCTTTTGAACGACTAGAGGATTACACCAGATGACACAGACACGCCGTCGCTTTCTTCAGACCACGTCCCTTACCGCCGCAAGTGTGGCTCTATCATGTAAACGCTTACTTGGTCAGGCTGCCGGAGGGGTGTCCACGCTGGCCGACGCTCGCATTGATATTCTCCCGTCCGAGCCCATCGGTGTTATCGCGCCCGAGATCTATTCGCACTTCATCGAGCATCTGGGGGGCGTGATCTATGACGGTGTGTGGGTCGGAGAAAGGTCTAAGATCCCCAACCGAAACGGGATCCGTACGGCGTTCATCGAGGCGATGCGCGCCGTTCAGGCTCCGGTGCTGCGTTGGCCAGGAGGCTGTTTTGCCGAGAGCTACGACTGGCGCGACGGGGTCGGTCCAGCCGCGAAACGTCCCCAGCGGTCTGCCTTCTGGGATCAGGAGGACACCAATCGCTACGGCACGCACGAGTTCATGGAGACCTGTCGCGCCATTGGCTGCCAGCCCTACCTGGCCGGCGACCTCCGCAGCCTTCCCGCTAGCGATTTCTATCAGTGGATCGAGTACTGCAACGCCCCCGCGGGCCCCAATGCACTCGCTACCGAACGCGCGGCCAACGGCGACAAGGATCCGTTCGACGTCCAGTATTGGGGCGTCGGCAACGAAAGCTGGGGCTGCGGAGGCAATCTTACGCCCGAGGAGTACGGCGCGAAGTATCGCGACTTTACCACATGGTACCCGCGCTACGGTGGGGAAGCTCCTGCCGGTGCCGAGCGAGCCGCCGGCGTGACCTGAAACTAATTGCCTGTGGCCCTAACGGAGACGACATCGCCTGGACACGCGGTGTGCTGCGGTCGCTTACGGCGGCCCATCTGCCCTATGGCCTCTCCGTCCATTACTACACCTCCGGGGATGCGAAGCGCTTTGCCCACGGTGACGCGCTGCAGTTCGATGATGCCCAGTATTACGACTTGTTGACCCGCGGCAGCTATATGGAGAATGTCATCAGCAATCACTGGGGCGCGCTCGCCGAGGTCGACACGAACCATCGCGTGAAGCTAATCGTCGACGAGTGGGGAGCATGGTACGGTAAGTCGACTGAACTTGCAGGCGTTGCGTCAGGACCGCAGTACAATCTGTCGCAGCAGTCGACCATGCGCGACGCGCTGCTCACCGGAATAACGCTCGACATCTTCCAGCGCCACGCCGACAAGGTTGCCATGGCCAATGTCGCGCAAAGCATTAACTGTATTCACTCGCTCATGCTTGCCCGCGAAGACAAGTTCACGGTCACGCCCACCTTCCATGTCTTCCAGATGTATCTTCCACACCGCAATGCGCAGAGCCTCCGTGTCGAATTCAGCGCTCCGTCGATCGCCAATACGCTCGCCGCGGTGAGCCCTGTTGGAGGGAACAGCACAACGGGCTCGACCGCTCCCGCTATTCGCCTTGCTGGCCTGAGCGGCTCCGCCTCGCTATCAAGCGCAAACGGCGGCAAGACCCTTACCCTGACTGTCGTGAACCCGCATATAAACCAGCCTTTGACGACCGAGATCGCGCTTCACGGGATGGCGATCGCGTCGGTTAAAGGGACAGTTCTCGCCAGCGCAAGCGTTCATGATCATAATGACTTCGATCATCCGAATGCCGTACGACCTACGACCGCCACCACAGGAACAGCTAGCGGCCGCCGCTTGATGCACACGTTTCCGGCGGCAAGTGTCACCATGCTGCAATTTGCGGTGTCTTGAGACCGCGTCCGGTCGTAGCTAGACCACCCCGGTTCGATCCGGAATGTGAAGCGATGAGACATTTGTTCTCTCGACCGTTACAGAGATCTCGCGACCGATCAGATGTTTCGGCGAGCAGACTGCAGATCGGTACTACTTGTGTTTTCCGAGCAATCCTCCGAGCGCGTTTTTTAGAGGATCCCCGACCACGTTTCCCGCCGGAGTATTCCCATTTGATTTATTTCCGCCGGTCTTGTTATTGATGAAGCCCTGGGCCGCACTGGTTCCCAGGCCAAGTGCGAGTCCGCGCACATCCGGTGTAAAGGTGGGATTGCTGGTCGTGCCCCCGATGGCTACCGGAATACCGCTCTTCAGCGCCCCGCCAGCAAGGCCGCTAATTGCGCTGAGATTCTTGCCGGCGCCCCCTCCAGCCCCACCGAGGAGTCCACTCAGACCGCTGGCGAGACCGGCCACCGTTCCCGCCGTCCCACTTGCTGCGGGCGCACTCTGGGCCGGAGCCGCTCCGCCCGCAGTCAGTCCCGTGAGCTTCAGTAGCACGTTGTAGTTCAGCGCCTTGGCGGCGCTGATGCTGCCGGCACCGGTCGCCGTTCCCAGGCCTGCAACCTCGGCCGCGATCTTGTCGGTGCGCAGCGCACCACCAGCCTCTTGAACGTCCATGCTCAAGTACCGGATGTTCGTGCCCGATCCGGTGGCACTACCAATTCGGCCGCCAGTCAGACGGGAGAGCGTCTGGAGCTTTGAGCCCAGGTCGAAGCCTGCGAGTTGTGTGTTATCCAGCCGTACCGGCCCGCTGAGAACCGGGCTGGCGGTCGATCCTGAGACGGTAAGCGACGTTGTGACAGTTCCGCCCTGGAGTCTCGAGCCTTGCGGCAGTTGTATGCCGAGGGCGGGGAGGAAAGCTTCGAGTTCATCGATTGGGAGTGCCTGGCCATTGACTTTCATGTTGATCGCCGTGGTCGGTCCGCTCGACTGGTAGGTTCCAGCGAGATTGATCACGGCGCGACCGATCGAGATTACCGCGTGCTGAATGTTACCCGTCATCGCTCGTTCGTCCTGCGCGACGGCGAACTGGACCTCGACGGGCTTTGCCGAAGGCCGCCCATTCTTCGCCAGCTTGATACCGTCGACGTGCGCCGTTCCTGTTGCATTCAACGTTTGCCCATTCGACCGTACCTGCGCCTGGAGGTCTGCCATGCCGCTGATTCCGGCATCGGGTGCGAGCACGCCGCTGGTCTCAAGCTCGACGTGCTTCAGCGAGATAGTCGCATCTACTGGAGTCGATGCGTTGCTGTCCTGGTTGAACGGACCGGCTTTCCCGTTCGCGTTCAAACTGCCTCCGCCGGGAAGCTGCGCGCTCGCGTTGAATGGCGACCAGCTTTTAGGCGTAATGTTTGTGACCTTCGCATTGATCTGCTGGTACACAGCCGGAGCTCCAGACTGCCCGGCTGTCGTCAGCGTCACCGCACCATTCCGAATCTCCGCGTCATCCACCGAGAGGTCATCGAGCATCGCCGTTCCCTCAGCATTCGCAGCCCTCGGCTTTGGCTGCTTCGGTGTACTGCTGCGCACGACCGTCAGGTGCGGGCTGTCGACGAGCAGCTTTTGCACGTGCATCTGCTGCCCGCTCCAGGCTACGTCGAGAACGAAATCTTCGATCAGTCCCGACACACCCGCCGATGCATCCACAAAACCCGCTGCCAGGGGGTCAAGATGCTTGATCTCGAGGTGGCCGGAGAACGGCGTCGCCGACGCATCCTGCTGGTTGACTGGTCCAGCCGTACCATTCACGGCAACGGTTCCATCTGCAGGCAGGTGAGCCGAAGCGGTGAACGGGAAGGAGGTCGCGAATCCAAAGTTGGTGACGTCAAGGTTGACCTGGTCGTAGACACGGTTCGGCGTACTGGCAACGCTAGCCAGTTCGGGCTTTATTCCAACGGTGATCCTGCCGTTTTCGACCTGCACGTGGCCTACCGTCAGGTTCGGAAAGGTGCGCTTGGTCTCTTCATCCTGCGCCGCCGGCTTGGCCGCCGCGCCTCCGATGGTTGAATAGTTCCACGTCCCGTTCGCTGCACGCAGCAGATGGATCTTCGGCGATTGAAGCGCGAAACCGACGATGTGCACCTCCCGATGCAGCAGCAGCGGGAGCATCTCAACCCGGATCTTCACACTGTCCGCTTGGATGAATGGTTCTGCACTGAACTGCGGATCGTCTGCTACCGTAGCGTTTTCCGCCACCAGGCCACCGGACCAAATGGACACATTGACCTTGCCCACGGTAACCTTGCGCCCCAGCGACTTGGTCAACGTAGACTCGATGCGCGTGCGCAGCGCCTCTCCATTGATCAGCAGCGGAGCGATCACGGCGATAAGGATAACCAGTAACGCCAGCACCCCGAACGCGATAAGGACAAATCGAGTCATCTTTCCCATGGCACGAACCTCTGTCTTGCAGTCAGTGTGATGCAGCCACTTCTCGGTTCCGGCGTCTGCACGTCTCCGGGTACGATGCCGTCCCATAGTATGCTGTTGCTATTCCTACTCTCCTTGGAATCCTCGTCTGCATATGGGTTGCAACGGGTGGTAGCGCTGAAACACCTCACAAGCCGGTGCCTCTCTCGGATTTCGAGCGGATTCTGGATCTTGCCCGATAGGTCAGTGGCTGTGCGGAGCCGCGCGCGAGAGCGCATCGGTACAATGAAATAGGCTCTCATGAAAGGCATACCCAGCAATGACCTGGTTTAAGCGCGAAGACCACGCCATCATCAATGACGCCGAGAAGACCGTCCGTACCGAAGGTCTATGGACCAAGTGCGGGGCATGCAGTCAGATCATCTTCAAGGCCGATCTGGCGGCCAACCTGCAGGTCTGCCCGATTCCATCCTGCGGCCACCACTTCCGTCTAGACGCGCACTCCCGCATCGACAATCTGCTCGAACCCGGCTACCAACTCGTGGACCTGGAACTCCGCTCCACCGATCCCCTGAAGTTCACCGATCTGAAGCCCTACAAGCGACGCCTTGAAGAGGCTCAGAAAAAGACCGGCCTGAACGACGCGATCGTTAACGCAATCGGGCATCTTGGTTCGCACCCGGTCACTCTCAGCGTCATGGAGTACGGCTTTATCGGCGGCAGTATGGGAGCGGTCGTGGGCGAGACCATCGCGCGTGCCATCGACCGCTCGCTGGCGACACGCAATCCTCTTATTATCATCGCAGCCTCCGGCGGAGCCCGCATGATGGAGGGCATCGCTTCACTGATGCAGCTCGCCAAGATCTCCGCCGGCCTTGCTCGGCTCGATGATGCGAAGATTCCCTATGTCTCAGTTCTTACCGATCCCACGACCGGTGGCGTGACGGCCAGCTTCGCCATGCTCGGAGATTTGAATATCGCTGAACCAAATGCCCTGATCGGCTTTGCCGGTCCGCGTGTGATCGAGCAGACGATTCGGCAGAAGCTTCCGGAGGGCTTTCAGCGCAGCGAGTTCCTCCTCCAGCACGGCTTCCTGGATGCAATCGTCGTCCGGAAAGACATGAAGCCGTATCTCGCCCGGGCGTTGGACTGGATGATTGCAGAGAGTGGTGTGCCCTCCACCGATGCCGTATCAGTGTAGAGCGTGGAACCGCACCCGCACCTCCCCATAGAGCGCACGCGGGTCGTTGTAGTGGAAGCCGCCGAACGTAAGACTGTTGTCCAGCAGTACGTGCCGGTTCGACAGGTTCACGGCGTTTACGGAGACTGTCGTATTCTCCCCAAATGTCTTTCCCAGGGCGACATCGATCGTCGTATGCTGGGGCAGGTACTCGCCCGAGTATCGGCTGTTTGGCAAGCCATTGTGAAAGCCGGAGCCATAGGAGAGGTTGGTAGAGGCGTATGCGTGTAGCGGCAGCGTGGCGTCGAAGCCGACATTCAACGTGTTGCGTTGATCGTGATCGACGGGCTTGTAGGCGAAGTCGCCGCTGCAATCCGGCGCCGCGATGGGGAAGCACACCAGACCGCCCGTAATTGCGCCACGCTGCTTCGCGGTCTGGTTCGAGTACGCTAGATGCGCGTACCCGCGGCCCCATAGACGCGGCGAACGCACGGTCAGCTCCCAACCCTGGATTAACGCGCCATCAACCGTCACCGGATAGTAGATGCTCGATTCTCCGACATTAGAGTGGTCGAGAAAGTTGTTCACTCGCGTCTTGAACGTATCTGCATCGAGCAGCCAGCCACGAAGGGGAACCTGGACCCCGAACTGATGTTCCTCATCGCGCTCGCCACGCAGTGGAGCAAACGTTGTGTTCTGGCGGTTTGCGTAGTCGATGATCGGGCCGGACGCAGTTAACAGCGGCGGAGGCTGGTAGAAGCGCCCATAGAAGCCGCGAAGGACCCAGTGCAGTTTCGGGAGCTGGACAGCCGCACCAACACGGGGATTCAGGTGATTCTCGGTGAAGTTGCCCCTGAAGTGCGACTCCCGCAATCCTCCGGTCAGCGTCAGCCAAGGCCTCAGCTTGAAGTTGTCGGAGACAAACTCCTCGATTAGACCGCCCGCAACCGTGTCGGTAATTTTGAAGTTATCAGCAGCCCCATCGTTGAAGATCGAGCCGAAGGCATAGCCGTCATGCTGGCCGAATCCATAGAAGCCCGTCTGCAGGGTGTTGCGGACAATCGCTCCGGTCACCGAGGTCTGCACACCGGCATAGTTCGAAGCTCGGTCTGAGGTCGTCGCCACCGGAAGGTCATTCGCGTCCGGTTGGTAGTCCGCGCGGTTGTAATGATAGAACGGCGAAACCTGTAATACAGTCGAACCGTTGAAGGTATGGACCCATGAAAGATCGACCAGCCCATCCAGTTCGTGCTGTCCATCCCGCAGACCACTCGAATTGTACTGCTGGTTTTCCGCGCTGTTCGGATCGGGATCGTACGGAATCTGGAAGTAATCGTCACGCAACTGTGTCACCATGCGGAACTGGTCGCGCGGAGTCCGGTTGTAGACCAACGACGCGAACCCGCCATAGCTATGCGCCGCATCATGCTGCACGCGTTCCACGGGCGGCGCCAGTCCGTAGTCGCTGCGATCGCCGGAAAGACTGGCGTAGTAGGCGAATTTTTCCGTGTGGCTGCCGAAATTAATTTGATCGTTCGTCTGGAGGAAGTTGCCGAAGCTCAGCACCACCTCGCCCTCATTGTTCCGCTCGAATCCTGTTCGCGGAACGACGTTGAAGACACCATAGGTTCGGTCGCCCACATCGGCGTTGTAGCTTCCGCGCTGTACCTCGAGATAGTCGATGTCTTTCGGATCGATCTGCGCACCGAGATTGCTCGAAATGTTTGTATTCGGGATCTGCACCCCGTCGATCTGCCAGCTCACCTGGTGGCCCCCCCGCATGTGCAGCATGTCGTGGGTCATATACGCGCCCGGCACAAAGTTCGTAATCATCTGGAGACTGTTCGTCCGGTCTGCTCCAGGAGTCCGCGCGATGTCGAGACGGTTTACGAGCGTCGTAGGGGTGACGCTGTCGACTGTGGCACCCATGGTCCTGGTATGGACCGCGACTGTCTCCGTGACGCTGCCCACCTGCAGCTCGAAGTGAAGCTCCGGTGTCGTGTTCGAAGCGACACTGAACCTCTCTTCGAGCACGTTGAAGCCCGGCTGCATCACCGTCACTTCGTATTCGCCGAGCGGAACCGCTGGAAGCAGGAAGGCGCCGTCTTCATTCGTCTTCACCACCTGCGCGAAGTCGGAGTGAGCGGCACGAAGGACTACCTGCGCGCCGCGTATGGGTCGATGCTGCGGGTCATGAACAATGCCCTGCACGCGTCCCAGGACGGTAGCATGCAGGAGAGAGCTTGCGAGCAGGGCCAGAAAGGACAGGCGCCTTAGATATTTGCACATGAGCAAGAGATCCTCGTCACGGAATCGTGACTGGTAAGAGCTTCGTGCAGCCAGCAACGCCACTCGCCCCTGTGCTGAGGAGTCGGAGCCTTGCTGGAGGAAGCGCTAGAAGAGGATGGTAGGGGGACCGCGCTTTTGTCGCGCGCGGCTGAAGACGAGGCGAAAGCGCACTACGGTATGCGGCAGTCCCGATGAGTGCGTGATGACCGGAGCGCAACAACTCTCAGATTGTTCCAGGAACACTGGATGTGGCGTGACCGCTGCCACATTCTTCGGATAAGTCGGACACTGCGCGCCGATCGCAAGTGTCTGACCAGACGCCGCCATAGTGCTCATCCCGAGACAATGGTGCGCGCCGTTCCTTCGGCAGCAGGCAGGCAGGTTCTCTTCCGCGGTCGACCGAAACAAAGGCGCGAACAGCGGAAAGCTGAACAGCAGCAGCAACGTGAAGGAGAGAAGCCGTCTCACTGAGGTGAGTGTACCGCAGGTGCTGCAGCGGTTCGTCGGCAGGAGAGAGAGGACTTGGGACTGGCTGTGATGACGGCTTCCTCGCATAGTTGCGGCTGCGTGTGGATACACTCAGAGCAGGATGCACATCGCCCGGCCATCCCGCACCGCGCTTCGTGTGGCCCTGCGTCGCGCTGCGCATCAACTCTACGACACGCCGCCCCTGATCTTCGACGATCCTGTTGCCGTTCGTATCCTTGGCACGACCTACGCGGACGAGCTTCGCCGTACGCCCCATCCCGATGCCGATCGCAAGCCGCGGCCCTTTTCGGTTGCGCTCCGCGCCTTCCTCGTCGCGCGGAGCCGGTACGTCGAAGACGAGCTTGGGTGCGCCGCAACGAAGGGAGTGACACAGTATGTTCTTCTTGGCGCCGGTCTAGACACCCTCGCCCATCGCAATCCATACCGCGATCTGCGGGTCTTCGAGATTGATCATCCAGCCACGCAGCACTGGAAGCGGGATCTCCTCGCAAGGAGCAACCTTCCTCACCCACCCGGCCTCACCTACGTTCCCGTCGATTTCGAGACAGAATCGCTCCCGATCCAACTGCTTCGGGCAGGCCATAACCCGGCGCTCCCCACGTTCTTCAGCTGGCTCGGTGTCCTGCCCTATCTGACGCTGCCTGCCTTCCGCGCGACCGTTGCGTTCATTGCCGCCCAGCCGCCCGGCTCGGTTCTCGTGCTCGACTACAGCCAGCCTCGCCGCGTGCTGCCTCCGCTGGAACAGCTTGCGCACGACTCCCTGGCGGCTCGTGTCCAACTCGCCGGCGAGCCGTTCCAACTCTTCTTCACGTCCGCCGAGATCGCTGCCGAACTTGCGGACTTCGCGATCATCGAAGACCTCGGAACCCCCGAGATCAACGCGCGCTACTTCGCAGATCGAACCGATACGCTGAAGCTTCGAGGCTCCGCCGGCCGCCTCCTCACCGCGTGGCGCAGCTGGCTCTAGTGGTTGAGAGCGGCCACATTCTTATCCGTCTTCAGTAGATTTTGCGGATCGAGTCTGCTTGCAGAGTTCAGTGCGGCCTGAAACGCCTGATGCGCCTCGGCGGTTCTGCCGGATCGGAGCAGCACCGCTCCCAGGGTGGTCTGGATATCGGGTGCATCGCTGACAAGGTTCGCCGCCGCCTGAGCCTCGGACAGGGCCTCTGGAAGTTTGCCCTGCTGCATGAGAAAGCCAGCCGCACTCGCGTGACTCTGCGCCGACGCGAGCGGCAGGTTTACATCGCCTCGGAAGACCAGAACGGTATGGCCGATCATGTCGTCCGGGCGGCGCTTCAGGAGGTCGGCATACGGATTCAGGGTTTGAGGGCCCCAGAAGAGCCCACTGGCCTCGCTCGCGCTAATGAGGATGGTTCCATGCACCGTGGGCGGAATGATCGGGATGGGGAGCCCCGCCATTCTTTGAAATCCGGAGGGAAGCGGCTTGCAGGCGATGTGATAGTACGCCGGGTGCGACAGGATCTCTCCGCCGTGGGGCACGAACCAGCAATCCGTGATCTGGTTCTTCGTGAGATACGCCTCGACCTCTTTCAATCCCTGACCCCAATCGGCATTCGAGTCAGTCAGAAGTCGATAGCTCTTGCCCGGGCCGCCGAAGGCCTCGTTCGCATATGGCAGATAGTCGGGGAACGCCCATGCGGAGGAGACGACATGGAAGACAAGAAGCGCGCCGGTCACATACGCCCCGGTTCTCGAGCGCCTCCAAAGGAGGGAGGCTGCCAAGGCGGCCAGCAGAAGCACAAACGGGAAGATGGGCAGAATGTGACGTACGCCGATATTCTGCGGGGCGAAGAGGCTGATCACGAGGTACACGACGGCCGGGACGAGCAGAAAGACCAGCTCCCTCCCATAGCGCACCCTTTGGCGAAGAAGAAGAAACGGCAGAGCGGCCAGCAGCAGCAGCACGGGCAGGGTGCTCTTAATCAGAAAGGCGATCGGGAAGTAGAGCATGGTAGTGCCCGGGTAGGTCTGGCCAAGCAGAAACGACGGCATCTTTCGCCCGTAAACCACAAGGTCCACCACGCCGTAGAGAAACGCTTCGGGCAGTATGTGCCAGCGCGCCAGTAGCAGGATCAGGTGCGCTTCCCAGGGATGGTTGAGCAGTGCCGCATAGGCGGGAAGCGTGGGTGCCAGTACGGCTGTACCTGGACGCGCAGGATAGGCAAATCCATAGAACGCCCAGAGGATGATCCACGCGAGGATGACAACGCCGACCCAGCCGAGTGCTCGCTGCCAGGGCCTGCGGAGATAGTTGTGACCTGTGTCGGAAGCAGCTTTTCCAACTCGCGCAGTTGGCCCTTCAACCACTTTTATGGTCATCAGAGTTATCAGGAAGATCGGCAGCAGAACGATGGCGCTGAACTTGGCTGCCGCAGCCAGGCCGAGAGCCATTCCCACAACCGCGAGCCTGCCAGGCGTTCTCCGTTTTACATACCGGTAGAGAGCGTAGACAGCCGCGAAGATGGTGCAGGTGGCCACCATATCGGTCGTGACGAGGGCTCCATGGGCGAGCAGGTTTGGCTCAAAGACGCACAGGACCAGGGCGAGGAGCGCGGTCGCCGGGCCGAACATTTCGTATCCCGCTGCGAAGAGGAGCGCGGCCAGAAGAAAGCTGAAGAGAGACGCGGCACGGCGCGCGCGACCCAGCAGACGATCGGCGTCGTTCCCATACAGTAGTTGCCCACCGCCGATGTACTCCTCAGCCTTTGCATTGAACGCCGGCGGATGGGGCTGACGCAGAGGAAGCGTGAGTAGCGGTGCTGCCGCAACCAGCTTGAGTAAGGGAGGGTGCTCAGGATTGATACCGAAATCCCGCGCCTTCCAGTACTGATAGCCGCTGTAGAGATGCGCGCCCTCATCGGCCGTCTGCGATAACTGCCGGACGGAGAGCCAGAGCTCCCCGGCAAGGCACGCGAACAGAGCAAGGACAGCGAGCGCGTACACCGGACGCGAACGGAGGAGCGCGTCCAGCGGTCGAGAATCTATGAGTTGAGAATCCATAGGCCACCAGTCCTATAGGAGACACGTAAGTTGCCTGGTCGACTCTAAAGCTGTTCCCCTGTGCTGTGCTCTGGAGATGTCATAGAGTATCGTCTTTTTCGGGGAAAATGACGTCGAACGATCTGCCCCGGGATGCACCTGCACGAGAACGGCTGTAGCCTTGGATCTTAGCGCTGCTTTCACCCGCAGACAAGCCGGATCGCACGTTCCTACTTGCCTGCTGGCTGTTCGACCGCTCCTGGATAGATCCCCGGGATCGGATCGGCCGCCTTCTTCTCGAGCTCTGGATGCGGGAACGGCTTGCGCGGCATCATCGCCTCCCGCTCGCTGGTGTTGTAGAGAAAGATCGCCTCGATCACCGCCGCCTGTTCGAGATCGAGCGCATGCAGCCGGTCGACTGTGTCCATATCCGAGTGGTGGGTGCGCATCTCGTAGTCCATCGGATCCTGGATGAACTGGAAGCCCGGCAAACCCACGGCGTCATACGAAAGGTGATCCGTTCCGCCTGTGTTCCGAAGGCTGACAGTCGATACGCCCAGGTCTTGGATCGGCGCGATCCACTGCTTGAAGATCGACGCGATGGCGAAGTTCTCCTGAGTGTAGACGCCGCGCACCTTGCCGGTGCCATTGTCGAGATTGTAGTAGGCGTCGAGCGTTTCCCATTCCGGCTTCGTGGTCAGCTTGCCCCGCTGGCGCAGGAAGGCGGGAACGCTTGCCGGATCGGGATGCTCCGGCTCGGCGAAGGTCCCGAAGTGCTGCTTCACGTAGCCGAGCGAGCCGTACAGGCCCTGCTCTTCACCCGACCAGAGCGCGATCCGGATCGTCCGTTTCGGCCTCACGCCGAGTGTCTTCAGGATCCGCACGGCCTCCATCGCGACGATCGAACCAGCGCCGTTGTCGGTTGCGCCCGTGCCCGAGATCCAGCTGTCGAGATGTCCGCCCACCATCACAACCTGATCCTTCAGCTTCGGATCGGTGCCCGGGATCTCGGCGACCGTGTCGAAGCCATGCTCGTGGTCGCCGGTAAACTTCGTCTCGATACTCATCTCGATCGTCACCGGAACGTGATTTTCGAGCAATCGCGCCAGCCGGTTATAGTGCTCGATCATCATGACCGCATTCGGCACTGTGACCGCGTTCTCCCGTGTTTGCGCGCCGCGGACGAGGTTTGCCCCATTGTCGTCGAAGATGACGCCGGTACCGCCGCCTTTCGAGCTGTCGCGGCTGGGCGTGAGAATCGCGGCGACACCCTCGTCTGTCATCAACTTCAGCCCTGCCTTGCGCAGCTCGGTCAGTCGTGCCCGCTCCGCCAGCAGCCGCTGACGCTCCGGTGAGTCTTCGCTGAACCGTCCGCCGCCAGGCTCGTAGCTCTCCATCTCCTTCAACTCGGCATCCGTGTAGCGATGGAAGAGCGGCTCCGTGATATCGGGGGTCGGCCGCATGGCACCGAACATGACAATTTTTCCTGCCAGCTTGCCTTTGTACTTGTCGAGATCGCTGGTCTGCTGGGCGTTGATGTAGACCACCTCACCCGTAACTGCCCCCTTCGTGGCAGGGGACCACGGAGCAGCCTGCGCCCACAGCGGTTCGGGATCGGGCGACACCATCCGGACCCAGGTGTTGATCTGCTGCCAGCCCATGCCAAACTCGCCCCAATCCTCCAGATGCGCATTCTCGAGCCCGATAGCGGTCAACGTATCTTTCGCCCATGCATTCGCCTTCGCCATATTCGGTGAGCCGGTCAGCCGGGGGCCAATGCCATCGGAGAGCGCGCCGGCGAACTGCATCACGTGCGAGTGCTTGAACCCTTCTTCACGAATACGCGCATACATCGTGAGATCGACGTCCTCGGTTGCCGGTTGCGATCTGTTGAACGAAGGTGCTTCGGCCTTCTTCTCTTGATTCGCAGACTTTTTATCCGCAGCGGGAACAGAAGCGACAAGACCAGCGAGAGCAGCCGTGCAGCAGCTCCAGCGCACCAGCGAACGGGCGAATGACATACGGGCGGACCTCGAAGAGAGATTCTGTGAAGCGGAGATCGTACAGGATGCTGAGAGGACGTACATCTCACAGGAATAGTCTCATTCGCTTCTTGCAATAGCTCGTGTGGCACCTGCCTCTGGCTTAACAAGAAAACGGGGCCGCTTATGGGCCCCGCTCGGAACGCATTACCTTGCTTGCCTTTTATCGCAACCCGCCCGAAGCCAGAAGCAGTTCGCCTGTTACCCAATTCGAGTCCTCCGACGCCAGAAACACCGCGATCTTTGCAATATCACCCGGCTGGCCGGTCCGCCCCAGCGGAGTCTGCGCGATCATGGCGTCTTCCATCGGGCTGCCGATCATCCCAAAGGTGTGCGTCCCCTCCGTCTCCACCACTCCTGGATTGATCGAGTTCACACGGATCTTCTTCGGACCCAGCTCTTTCGCCAGAACCCGTGTAATCCCGTCCACAGCATGCTTGGTCGACGTATAGATTGCGCTCGCCTGCATATTAAGCGAACTCACCGCCGAGCCGATATTGATCACGCTGCCACCCTCCGGTCCAAAGTGTTTCGCGGCTTCCTGCGTCGCCAGCAACACTCCGAGCACGTTCGTATTGAACATCCAGTGGAAGTCCTCTTCCTTGAACTCTTCGAGCGTGCCGAATTTATAGACGCCTGCATTGTTCACGAGCACATCGATACGCCCGAACGCCTTCTTCGTCTCGGCAAACAGCCGTGTCACATCCTCCGCCTTTGCAACGGAACCCTGGACCGCTATGGCCTTGCCGCCCTTGCCTGTAATCTCGGCAACGATCTTGTCCGCGCCCTCTTTGCTCGTTGAGTAGTTCACCACCACCGAAGCGCCCTCTGCGGCGAGATGCTTCGCAACACCTGCGCCGATACCCTTCGACGCCCCCGTGACAACCGCCACTTTTCCCGCTAACTTTGCCATCGCCAGCCTCCTTCGATCTCGTACCAATTGATAATCTGACAACCATCGAATAAATGAGGCCAATTGATGGAGGACTCACGATTTCAACAGAATTCAAAGGGGAACTGGTTCAGGATGTGAGTGATCAGGCTACAGCGATGGAAGAGCTCTCAAGCCTTGCCTTACATCACATCCGCACGTACCTGGGCCAGAAATGCCTCAAGCACATCGCGCTGCAGCAGGTAGCTGACAAATTTTCCTTCACGCACGGGCTCTACAAGGCCAGCAGTTTCGAGCTCCTTCATGTGGTGCGAGAGCGTAGCCGGACTGATCTCCGTGCACTCACGCATCAACCCGCAGGGCATGGCTTCAGCAGATTCCCGAAGACGCTTCAGAATCTCGTATCGTCTCGGGTCGGCGAGCGCCTTCATGATCAGGTGGACCTGCTTCTCCGGCAGCTTCATGGGTGACCTTGTTACGCGTTTTCCGACATCTGCTTCCCGACATCCGTCTTCCGTATACATTTCCTGATTGGGCTTATGCCTTACGCAGGATTCGCTTGATCCAGAGAGAACCGAGGTATGTGGACGCCGCTATCAGCACCAGCAGTCCGATCGGGAGTCCGATCAGCCGATAGCTGATCGCGTAATCGGGTGTGCGGTGCGTGGCCGCGCTGTACACCAGCAAACCCACGATTCCGCAGAAGGTGGCCGCAAAGAATGCCGCAAAGCCGGAGGCTGCGCTCATGAGCAGCGTGGCAAACCAGCCGAGATCGCCTACGGGAATCCCGAACAGATAGCCCTGACCGAGGGTGCGCGGTGTGGGCTGGGAATCAGGGTGGGACGGGAGCGCCATAGCAGATAGAATAACGCCTTATGGTAGAAGGTGTTCAGAACGGGCAGGACGGGCAACAAAATAGGCGACCGGGCGGGCAGACAGAGCTCCCACAAGATGGGCAGGGCGGCTCCCCAGCCAGCGGCCTCTTGCAGGCAATTACGGTGGCTCAGAATGCCGCCGTTCAGCAGTCGCTTAACGGTGTCCGCTTCGCCGTGTACGGGCAGAACAAGCTAGCAGCGGGCGAGCTTGAGCGGATCGTGCAGGCCGTTCCCACCGCCATCGCCGGCGCGCTCGGCAACAAGGTCTACTACTTCGTTCCGCTGGCCATGAGTGCGAGCCCGGCGGCCCGTGATCACGAGCACCGCGGCAGCAGCGAGGAGACCATGATTTCGGTCGCCTACACCGCCGAACTTGCGGATCAGGCCATCTGCCACCGCAACGTCACGCTCGGCACGGACGAGGGTGTTTTTATCTCGACACGGCTGCTTAACGACCGCTTCGCCCTCGCCTTCGAGTTTTTCATCAATGTCGGCCACGCCTTTGTTGAGACCGCCGGCGTACCAGAGAGCTTCAACAAGGTCGTTTGGGAGCAGGCACTAAAGGATGTACGCGGCGAGACCAGCCAGGACGCGTGGGAGTGCCGCAGCCAGTCGCTTCCGCAAGCGCTTGCCAGCAATGAGACCGGGGCCAAGCTGCACGTCGACGAGAAGGCCAGGACGGACTACCTCGAAGCTGCCTTCTCCGATGCCGTCGCCATCTACTTACTTTCGTTGTCGGTTGACTTCAACTACTCCGAACTGCGGGAGCGTGAGTACCCGCTGCTTGCACCGCAAGCTCTTGCCGAACGTCTCCGTCTTGCCGCCAAGCTCTTTCCACCGAATCCCGGGTACGAGTTTGCAATCCGCTATCGACGCCGCGCCTGATCCCTACAGTCATTTATGCTCCTGCTGCATCAGCTCCCGAAGAAGCTCCACAATACTGTGTCCTTTCAGCTCGGATATCTCATTCTCCAAATGGCTTATCGGATGGTCGTCATCGCCGCCCGGAACAGGCCATCGAAGTCTTGCGCGATCTCCGGATGCTTTTCAAGCGCCGTTGTGATCGCCCGCTCCGCGACAGGACGGGCATACCCCAGATTCATAAGCGCCGAGAGCGCATCGTCCCCTGCGGCTCCGTAATGCGGTCCGGCCGCGATCGGCACAGATGCAAGATCATCCAATTTGTCTTTCAGCTCCAGCACCACGCGCTCCGCCGTCTTCTTTCCGATCCCCGGGATGCGCGTCAGCGTTGCGTGGTCATGGGCGCGAATGGCCGTCACCAGCCGGTCCGCCGCGATCCCGCTCAGGACTGTGATGGCCAACTTGGGCCCGATGCCTGTGATCGTCAGGAGCTTTTCAAAGAGCCGCTTCTCGGGGATCTCGGAGAACCCGAAGAGCGCAATCACTTCTTCCCGAACATGCGTAAAGATATAGAGCGCGACCTCCGCACCTTCACTCGGGAGCGCCGAGAAGGTCGCCACGCTGATCGTGATGTCATAGCCGACTCCACCGCACTCCACAATGGCCTGGTTTGGTGACTTCGAGAAGAGACGTCCGCGCAGATGAGCGATCATGCTGCGATTCTAGTGGCTGCGCACGTTGATCGGAGGGAGCGGCGCTTTCCGGCTGTCAGGCGTGCTGAAAGAGTCGAATTCCGGCGACCCCGCTGGCTCCAGCTTCGAGACAGGCATCGGTATTTTGAGGCGTTACGCCGCCAAGGGCGAGCACCGGGATTGGTCCGGCGGCGATGCAGGCCTGCCGAAGGAGATCGAGCCCGGTTCCGCCAGCGTGCCGCTTGCCGGAGACGGATTTTTCAAAGACCGGGCCGAAGAGGATGGCCGAGAGCGGCTCGCGGCAGTGACGGACGACATCCTCAAGGGAGTGACAGGAGAGGGTGACGATAGGTGCATGCAGGCCTGCCTGTTTATAGAGCGCGTGGACCTGGCGCGGTGTGAGTTCGTCGGGGCTGGAGGTGAGATGGACGCCATGGGCAGAGGTGACGAGGGCGACGTCTGCCCGGGTGTTGATGAGGAGCTTCGTAGCGGATAGCTGGAGAATAACGAGCAGACTGCGGGCGATGGCTGCGAGTTCAGCAGCAGACAGGTCCTTTTCGCGAAGTTGGAAGAAGTCGACGCCCCCGCCGGCAAGCAGAGCCGCCTGACGGCTCAGGGCTGCCCGATGATCATGTTCGCCCTCGGCAAACCAGTGCCGATCCGAGATTGCGCAGCGCAACATCTTCTCGTTCACCTCATCAGTTTAGATGTAGGTTGCGGGTGTGTTACTTTTTAGGAAGTCTGGGCCAACTGTGTGCCGTACGCACTCAATCCCTTCTCTCGGCGCGTCATGAAGGAGTTGCGTATAAGGGCACGCACCGTTCAATGAGTATGATTGAGAGAGCAAGCGTCGATATCGGCATCGACGCATCGATAAGGTTTGCATCAGTGAGCAAGGGTCTATGAGCAGTATCTACGATTTGATCGTAATCGGGTCCGGACCGGCGGGACAGCGCGCCGCCATCTATGGTGCAAAGCTGGGTAAGAAGGTTGCTCTTGTGGAGATGCGCGAGGTTGTAGGTGGTGCCTGCATCAATACCGGCACTATCCCCTCGAAGACCATGCGTGAGGCCGTGCTGCACCTCTCCGGCTATAACTATAAGTCCATCTATGGAATGAACTACCGGGTGAAGGAGCGGATTACGATGGCGGACCTCGCGTTTCGGGTCCAGCACGTGATCAAGACCGAGATCGATGTGACGGAGGCGCAGCTTTCGCGCAACAACATCGAGATGCTGGTGGGAACGGCAAGCTTTGTAGATCCGACGCACGTGCAGGTAACGAATTCCCGCGGCGCAACGGTTTACGAAGCGAAGAATATTTTGATCGCCACAGGCACCAAGCCGGCAGCTTCGGCTAAGGTTCCGGTCAATGGCCGAAGCATCGTCAACAGCGATCTGGTACTGGACCTGCCCAACCTGCCGAAGACCTTGATTGTGGTGGGCGGTGGCGTGATTGGCGTGGAATATACCTGCATGTTCTCAGCCCTGGGGGTTCGGGTGACGCTGATCGAGCGGCGGCCGCGCCTCTTGGAGTTTGCCGACCAGGAGATCGTCGAGGCGTTGAGCTATCATCTGCGCGACTCCCGCGTGACCATGCGCTTGAATGAAGAGGTCGAGTCAGTCGAAGAGATGCCGGACGGGACTGTCGTCGCAAATCTTGAGAGCAAGAAGAAGGTTCAGGGCGACGCGCTGCTATATGCGGTCGGCCGGCAGGGCAATGTAGACGAGCTGAACCTCGCCAACGTAGGGGTCGATTCCGATGCTCGAGGCCGGATTCCAGTGGATAAGGACTTCCGCACCAAACAGCCGACCATCTTTGCGGTAGGCGATGTAATTGGCTTTCCGTCGCTCGCTTCGGTGTCGATGGAGCAGGGCCGGGTAGCGGCGGCGCGGGCGTTCGGCGACGAGAGCATTATCTCGAACCCGAGTTTCTATCCTTATGGAATTTGGACGATTCCCGAGATTAGCTTTCTCGGGAAGACCGAAGAGCAATTGACCGAGGAAGACGTTCCGTACGAGGTTGGCGTGGCTTACTATCGTGAGATTGCGCGCGGGCAGATTCGCGGCGACACGACTGGCCGGCTGAAGCTGATCTTCCATCGAGTGACCCATGCGTTGCTCGGTGTGCACATCATCGGTGAGGGTGCGAGCGAGCTGGTCCACATCGGACAGGCCGTGATGGCGTTGGGTGGAAAGCTGGATTATTTCGTGGATACGGTGTTTAACTATCCAACCCTCGCTGAATGTTATAAAGTTGCCGCTTTCAATGGGTTGAACCGCGTGAGCAAGTTCGACTGACGACGGGCACCCGAATGCGAGGCCGTAAACGTATGACCAAAATGATTGGCGTCACCCTATCGGAGCGGATGCGGGCCGGGCTTGTGATCGATCACAAGCTGGACGGTTCGCTGCGGCGATTTCCAGAGAACGATGACGATCGGTATGCGCTGGTGGAGATGCCGACGGATGGTCTGATCCGGACTATCTGCGAGCAGACGATACTGGCGGCGAATGGGCAGAAGGATCTGACAGCAGTCGGCGTTGCGCTGCCCGGAATTATCAAGAATGGGGTCATTGAAGATTCTCCGAATCTTCCCCAGCTGAAGGGTGCGCGTGTGCAGGAGTTGCTGACGACGCAGTTGCGCAACCATGGTCTTGAAGTATCGGTCAATGTTGTGAACGATGCGGATGCGATGGCTGCGGGCCTTGCAGCTTCGATCGGCAAGCTGGATCACACGATCCGGGTCTGGTCGATGGGTGTGGGAATCGGCTATGGGCGGTATCCATTCGCCCCGTCTGTTGGGGAGGGTGGTCACACGGTGGTGACACTCGACGATAAGGAGCGTTTCTGCGGCTGCGGCGGTCGCGGGCACATGGAAGGCATCATGGGCCATCGCGCGATGCGGCTCCGATTCCTGGACATGGAACCCGAGGAGGTCTTTGCAGCCGCTAAAGCGGGTGACCGGAAATGCCTGGAGTTCAAACGGCTCTGGCATAAGGCTTTGGCAGCGGGAACGGCGAGTTCGATCCACACGGACGGACCTGGCAAGTTCTTCCTGACCGGCCTGAATGTGCGGTTCGTCGATTTGCCCATGCTGAAGGACTATGTGCAGCAGATGGTGACGATGAGCCCACTTCAAAGCTACATGCTCGAGATTGTGACAGATGATGCGGAGACGCGCGTCATCGGGGCCGCAGTGGCGGCGGAGCAGGCTGCGGCGCGCTAGAGCAGCACTGGCGACATGCTAACGGACCACGGATTCGCGCAAATAAGAGCGGATTTTTGTATTATCCGTGCCAATCCGTGGTCGATTTCAAGACTTACTTCTGACAGGTGGGGCAGAAGTGGGTGCCGCGTCCCGCAAGCAGGATACGTTTAATCGGTGTCTGACAGACGAGGCAGGGTTTGTCAGCGCGCAGGTAGACGCGGTGTTCGAGTTGAAAGAAGCCGCGTACGCCATCCGCATCCACGTAATCTGAAACAGAGGACCCACCGAGCTGGATTGCGTGCAGCAGGACGGACTGCAGGGCCTCACGCAGACGGGCGAGTTGGGCCCGCGTGAGGCATTCGGCTTGGCGGCGGGGGCGAATGCCAGCGCGGAAGAGGCTCTCATCGGCATAGATATTGCCCACGCCATGCAGCAGCGACTGGTTCAGGAGAGCAGCTTTGATGGGTGTCTTACGGCTGCGAAAGAGCGCGATGAAGTCTTCGAGGGAGGTGGTGAGTGGCTCGCGGCCGGTACCAGCATATACCGCGTCTGCTTTGAGGACGGAGAGCCGTCCGAAGCGGCGGGGATCGACGAATCGAAGTTCGCGGCCGCCGCTTAGGGATAGGATGGCATGGGTGTGGGGCGGGACAGGCGTCTCGGACGCGGAGACGAGCAGCCGGCCGGTCATGCCGAGGTGAACGAGAAACTGAGATGACGGTAAGGCGATCTCCTGCTGAAGATTGGTCCTCTGCTGAAGGTCGAGGACGATAGTCTTGCCGACGCGATACACACGGTCGATGCGGGAGCCGGTCAGGGTGTTAACGATCAACTCGGGAGACGATTTGAAGGTCTGCGGCTTGTTGCTGGTCCAGACCGCGTGGATTATCTGTCCCTGGACGCGTTGATGGACGCCGTTGGCTATGGTTTCGACTTCCGGAAGTTCAGGCATATCCCATGTGTAGTATAGGCGGTCCGTGCGCAGAACTCCTTCCAAAGCCCTCTCTCTCTCTGCGCGGCACGGGTATGATTGATTATGGCGCGCGCCTCTACTCTCTCGTGTGCGGCGTCTCTACTAAATCGAGTTCTGGAGTTGATCGAAACGTGAGTCAACGCAAATCAGCGGTCATTTTAGGTGCCCAGTGGGGCGATGAGGGCAAGGGCAAGATCGTGGACGTGCTGTCGGAGAAGTTTTCCGTCGTGGCGCGCTACGCCGGGGGCCATAACGCCGGGCACACTGTAATTATCGAGGGTAAGAAGTTCGTGCTGCAGCTTATTCCCTGCGGCGTGTTGCGACCGGGCTGCAAGGGCGTGATCGGCAACGGCGTGGTGCTGGATCCGATGGCCTTTCTAAGCGAGGTGAAGCGCCTGCGGGATGTGGGTCTTCCTATTGATGGACAGCTCTTTGTCTCGAATCGCGCGCAGGTGATTCTGCCGTATCACCGGATGATCGAATTGGCGGCGGAGAACGCCCCAGGTCGGACGAAGATCGGCACGACGAGCCGCGGAATTGGACCCGCCTATGAAGACAAGATGCACCGGAGCGGGCTGCGGGTTGTGGATCTGCTGAACTCGGCGCTGCTGCGGACCCATATCCAGAATGCCTGCTTTGAGAAGAATACGATCGCCCACGCGCTCTTCGGGACCGAGCCACTTGATCCGAAGAGCATGTATGAGGAGTATGCGCGGGCAGCGGAGCAGATCGCCCCCTTTGTAACCGATACTGCGGTCATGCTGAACCTGGCAATCGATGATGGCGAGAAGGTGATGTTCGAGGGAGCGCAGGGAGCGTTGCTCGACATTGACCATGGGACGTATCCATTTGTGACTTCCTCCTCGGCGACCGCGGGTGGCGCAGTGACGGGGACGGGCGTGGGACCAACCCGGATCGGGACCGTTATCGGGGTGACTAAGGCCTACGTGACGCGGGTCGGCGAAGGACCGTTTCCGACGGAGATCCATGACGACTCTGCTGACCTGCTGCGGGCGCGTGGCCAGGAGTATGGCGCGGTGACCGGGCGTCCGCGTCGCTGCGGGTGGCTGGACCTGCCGTTGCTCCGCTACAGCAATATGATCAATGGAACCGAGTGGCTGGTCGTCACTAAGATGGATGTGATGGACGAGTGTGCGGAGATTCCGGTGTGCACAGGCTATACGATCAATGGCAAGCTGACCGATGTGATCCCGGCGGACATGCGGGGCTATGAGTCAATCGAGCCGGTATACACCACGTTGAAGGGATGGCGGTGCTCGACGGAGGGGATCACGGAGTTCGAGAAGCTGCCGCAATTGGCGCAGGACTACTTGAAGTTTCTGGAGCAGGAGTCCGGAGCGAAGATTGGCATGGTATCAACCGGCCCGGACCGTGCGCAGACGATGACACTTCCTGAATTTGCTGACGCGCTTCGCGCTTGAGAACTGGAGCAAGGTAATGGTGAGCTTTACAGTACGGATGCGCTTCGAGCAGGAGCATCATGAGAAGGTGAAAAAGCAGTTGAGATCTCTCACGCAGGCCTCTCGACAAGAGCCCGGGTGCGTGAGCTATATCGCGCACTTCGTAGAAGACGATCCAGGAACTGTGCTGATCTACGAGCAATATACAGACGAAGCGGCGCGCGAGCATCACCGTGGAGCACCGCACTTTCATCAGTACGCGATCGCGGGCTTTTACCAGTTGATGAAGGAACGGAGTCTGGAGAATCTGATAGCAATCTGCTGATCAGGCTGATAAGCGGGATTGAGAGCCGGCTCTCATTCTCTGGGGACCTCGCCTTTAATTTTGACTCTGAGCGGCAGGCGGTCTACTATCCGCTTGAACGATGTCGCTTCCTCCCCATTTACGGCTGCTCCTGCGGGCAAAGTGGTTCTGGCTGTTGTTAGGTATCATGGTTCTAGGAGCTCAATTTGCCGCTTCCAGCACCGCTCACCATGTGTCCAAGCGTGATTTTAAACGTGAGATCGATGGGCTTGAAGAGCAATGGCGCACGGCACTGCTGACCAGCGATGTCGCTGCGATGAATCGACTCCTATCAGATGATTTCATTGGAATTTCAATGACGGGCGAGGCAAATACAAAGATGGAGCAGTTGGAGCGTGTCCGAAGACGCATGCTGATCCTAAAGAGGATTGACCTAAGCGACCGAAAGGTAAAATTAGTTGGTCCCGTTGCGATCGTTACCTCGCGCGCTGAGGTCGAGGGAGTCAGGAATGGTGAGTCGATGATGGGCATCTTTCGGTACACCCGCATCTACCAGCGGCTTCCGTCGGGCATTTGGAAGACAACAAACTTTGAGGCTACGCGAGTGCCTCGAAGCGGTTACCAACATTCACGGCACAACTAGACGCCGTACAGAGTTCATGAGATAGCTACACAGGTGCGCAACTCTTAAGGCTGAGCAAGCTCCTGGCTAGGAGGCTTCTCTCATGTTCAAAGCAAGTAGCCTCCGTGAAAGGGAGCGCGTGGCACCGGTGATGTAAGCATCTTCCGGTTCCGCAGGTAGTGCCACAAACGAGGACACTGGTTTACGGGGGATGGGAGCAGCATACCGTGGTCTCCGGCTTCCAGCGAGCGAGCCACTCGCAACGACCAGGCTGGCGCCGAAAGAAACTTCACGGGTTGTTAGCCGCGAAACGCGTGAGGGAAGATTGCTGGGAATTTGCATGACTGCCTCTTTATTACGCATCTATGTGACGCGATGTGACGCAATTGATTGGTTAGGAGTTACTTAAGAGCGTTACTTCCGCTATCAAGATAGATGTGGGATCAAAGTTTGGCGTTGCCCGCTTCAAGAGCGTCTCGCAATCGCCTCCATGTAGTGTCGAGGGTCTCGGGCAGTACGCGGGTCTCGGCCGTTGTGGTCATGAAGTTCGTGTCGCCTCGCCAGCGGGGGAGGGCGTGCATATGCAGATGATCGGCTACGCCCGCGCCGGCAGACTCTCCCAGGTTCAGGCCGAAGTTCAGACCATCTGGGTGATACACGAAGCGAAGGATCCCTTCGGTTCGCTGGGCGAGGTGGATCACCTCCTCGAGGGCAGGAGCAGAGAGTTTCACCAGCGAATCGATATGCGGGTGAGGAACGATAAGGATGTGGCCCGTAGCGTACGGAAAGGCATTCAGACAAAGAAAGCAGTTCATGCCGCGGAAGATGATGAGAGCCGCCCGGTCCGCCATCTCCGGAGTCATGCCCCGGGCGATTGCGTAATTAGCAGAGGCGATCAGGTTGCAGAAGACACAGTGCCTGTCCTCTTCTTCGGGCCAGGCGTCCAGTGCGGGGGGAACTCCCTTGCGACTGCTGGGTTCAGAGCGGCTGACGTAGTTGTAGCGCCAGGGTGTCCAAAGACGGTCCATTGGCGGGAGTATAGCCGCTAAGTGTGGTTCCGCGACACAGGAGGGGTGCGAAACCTTTGTCTCGCATCGGGCTGCCCCAGAAATGGTGCAAGTTGCAGTATCTACTCAGGTTGTCACAGTGTATTGATGATCTGAGTGATTGACGCGCTCTCCGCAGCTTGATATGCTTTGAAGTGAGCTACTGCGTGTGGGACCTAAGTGCAGCTGCTCCTCTGCTAGAACGATCGCTTCTGTCTGTGGCGTTTACAGCGGGAGGCACAGCTCTCTGGTCCTCTCCGGATTATTGGCTGTTCCTGCGATGGTTTCACGTCTGAGATGAAGCACTCTTGGGTCCCGGAGTCCGCATCAACCATGGTAGACGACCACAATCCTAATCACCCCGAGAGCCAACCCCTGAACACCGAACTGGAAACCCTAGCGCCTTCTGCGGCAGCGGATCACACCGAACTGTCTTCTGAATCCACTCCAACCCAGCAGCATGCATCTGAGCAAATTGAGCAGAGTACCGGTACAGCCGAAAGCCATCAGTCTATCGAGCCCAGCCAGATCTCTACAATGACCGCAGCCGCTGCGAACGAGGAAGAGCCTAATTACGACGCCGCCGACTTTGCCGCGGCACTGGCGAACTTCGATCGTGAGCAGGCTGCTGAATCCGCTGCAGCCCAGAACCTGACAACGGAAGAGGTCATCGTGACCGGCACCGTCGCCAAGATCACTGATAAGCATGTGGTGGTCGATATCGGTCTGAAGTCGGAAGGCTTAATTCCGCTTGAGCAAGTTCTGGACGCCAATGGCGTGTCCAAGTTCCAGCCGGGCGATACGGTTGAGGTAGTGGTCGAGCGTGAGGAAGCGGAGGGCGGCTATCTCGTCAGCTACGACAAGGCGATGCGGCATAAAGTCTGGGACGTTCTCGAACAGGCTTCAATTGATAAGACGCCGGTCAAGGGTATGGTTCTCAGCCGCGTCAAGGGCGGTCTGACCGTCGATATCGGCATCAAGGCATTTCTTCCGGGTTCGCAAGTGGAGGTCCGCCCGGTGCGGAACCTCGATGGCTATATCGGTACTGAGATCGAAGTTCGCGTCATCAAGCTGAATAAAAAGCGCGGGAATGTAGTCATCAGCCGCAAAGAGTTGCTTGAAGAAGACCAGAACGCGAAGAAGTCGGTTACGCTTGCAACCCTTGAAGAGGGTAGTGTTCTGACGGGTGTGGTGAAGAATCTGACCGACTATGGTGCGTTCGTCGACATGGGCGGCCTTGATGGTCTGTTGCACATTACGGATATGAGCTGGGGCCGCCTGACGCATCCTCGCGACCTAGTCAACGTTGGCGATGAGATCCAAGTGAAGGTTCTCAAATTCGATAAGGATAAACAGCGAGTTTCGCTGGGATTCAAACAGCTGACGCCGGATCCATGGCTTGACGCGACTGAGCGCTACCCAATCGGGGCACAGGTCCGGGGCCGCGTGCTTTCGGTCACCGACTATGGCGCATTTGTCGAACTGGAGCAGGGCATCGAGGGTCTCGTTCACATCTCCGAGATGACCTGGTCGAAGCGGATGAAGCATCCGTCGAAGATGGTGAAGCCGGGCGATGAGGTTGACACAATTATCCTCAGCGTCAACCCGAACGATCGCCGCATCTCTCTCGGAATGAAGCAACTGCAGGACAATCCATGGGAGCAGCTCGAAGACAAATACCCGACCGGTGCCATCATCGAAGGCCGCGTTCGCAACTTGACTGACTTCGGCGCGTTCATCGAGATCGAAGATGGCATCGACGGACTCGTTCACGTCTCGAACCTGAGCTGGACGAAGCGCATCAAGCATCCCTCCGAAGTGCTGAAGAAAGGCGAAAAGGTAAAGGCGATCGTGCTCGGCGTCGAGCCCGAAAACCGTCGCTTGTCGCTTGGGGTCAAGCAGCTTCAGCCGGATGTCTGGGATACGTTCTTTGCACAGCATCGCGTTGGCGACGTCATCAAGGGCAAGATCCTGCGGACCGCGCAGTTTGGCGCCTTTGTTGAAATTGCTGAGGGCGTCGAGGGTCTCTGCCATGTCTCTGAAGCTGTCGATGCTACAGGTCAACCGGTCAAGCTCGAAGTAGATCAGGAACACGAGTTCAAGATTGTCAAAATGAATCAGGAAGAGAAGAAGGTTGGTTTGAGCATTCGCGCCGTTGGCGAAGAGGCGAGCCGGGCCGAGGTCGAAAGCTACAAGGAACGCGACCAAAAGCCAAAGGGCGGCTCCAGTACTCCGTCCTCTTCTTCTTCAAACAACAGCAGCAGCACCACGCTAGGGGACTTGATCAACTGGAAGCGCTCAGAGCGCGAGTAAGCCGGCGGGTGTTTATGGATACAGGAAAGGCCATCCTTATGGATGGCCTTTCCTGTTTGGTGAATGATCTGCGCTCATACAATTTGCGAATGCTCTAGTGAAACAACTGGCTGGTCCGCAATTTTTAGAGAAGCGCGACGCATGATTTCAAGCTCGGCCGGGGCGAACAATTCTGGAGGAATCCCTGCGATGGCAACAAAACCGGGTTCATCGCCAAGAACTTCGGAGATCTGGTTCCAGCGGAGAAAAGGCGAGGTGGTAGGCAGTACGATAATGCGACGTTGCGGCTCGGGAAATAAGAAGTAGACGGTCCAGATGAGGAAGGAAGCGCAGGTCGCAAGGCCATTAAACAGATTGAGTATTGAATAGATGCTGGCTACTTGGGTCATCCACGAGGAAGCAACGAGGTTGGCCGTGGATAGAACCCCCAGTCCAAGGCTGACGCCGAAGACCCTGCTACGTTGGGAAAGACCCATTGGACGAATGGCAAAGCATACGAAGAGAAGAAGACAAAGTGTAAGGATGCTTTGCGTCCGCTGAAGTTGAAAGATAAAAGCTGTGATCAATCTCAGCCCGGAAAGGTTCGGGAGCATTCCCGCTCCAATCGAAACCGCGAAGGAGATACATGCAACCCAGCCAAAGACAATCTTACCTAGGCTTTGGAGACCGTTGAGCGGCTCCATCGCGGCGCTGAAAATACTGTAGATGAGTGCAAGGGCGAGCAATGATTGAATCGCATAACTGCACCAGTACACGTAAAAGTAGATATGGTAGGCAACGGTTAGCTTTATGCCTCTGCCCGCCACCCGCATCAAGGGAAGCGTAATCGCAGAAGTTGCCAGACGTGTAATCAGAAACGCAAGTAGATAACTGAAACGTCTCGCCTGTCCGCTACGCCACAAGGTAGCGACACCGATGCAACATAGAACAGGTTCTGCATACGACAGCAGAAGAACGAGATGCTCTGTCGACATGTGAAAGTCCTCTGCTAGCTAATACGACTAGCCTAGCAGAGGACCTTTGCCACGTCATTCGCTTACTCTCTGCTTCCCATCCCGCAGCCGTTGGGATCATCCGGGGGGCACATCGGAATTGGCATGGCGCTGGCCTTCGGGCGAGCGATTTCGGCGGTGGCGGTCGAGGTATGGACTGAGGCAACTGCTCCGGTGAGAGTAAGGGCGATGACGAAGGCACGGACGATGGTTTTCATTTTGGTTCTCCCTGTAGATTAGGTAAGTCGACTTGTAAGATTTTTCTGGACACACCAGATGATGTAAACCTAAGATATGTACTGGAGTATGTCTACTTACTTCTAAAACCTATCTAAGTACTAATGGGAGCGAATTACATTGGTCACTCAAATGAAATCAAAGGTAAGTGACTCTCTGCCTAATTAGTTCAATTGTTGGGTAAACTCCCTTATTGCCACAATCCGCGGCGAATACGCTGCAATTCCCAGCATCTCGCCAGGAAAGGACGACCGCTCACATAAACTGCTTCGGCTATTCAGATGAAATGACTTTCTGTTGTGGCAGTAGCAATCACTCCTCGTTCCTAAGAAGGCTCGAGGAGCAATCAAGTAAGGCAAACTCAAACAGAATAGGCGATCGAGGTCGCAGCTTATTGCTATGCAGGCGTCCAAAGACGCTTAACTTACACTTCGACGGGAGTCGCCGACTCACCTAAGCTTTGAACCGCTCCGACTGTAGCGGTCTTCTTTGGAGCGGGTGGCTGCTGAACCTCCGCCTTCTTTGCGGGAGCAATGATGGCGTGAAGCGTTGTGCCTTCCATCCTGGGCATGAACTCCACCAGACCTGCGTCGCCGATATCGAGAATCAAGCGATTGATAATCTTGTAGCCCAAATCGCGGTGCGCCATCTGACGACCCTTGAAGCGAAGTGACGCCTTTACCTTATCGCCGTCGCCGAGAAAGCGGACGGCCTGGTTTTTCTTTGTCTGGTAATCGTGCTCATCGACAGTTACGGAAAACTTAACTTCTTTGATGATGATGACCTTCTGCTTCTTGCGAGCCGCGCGATCAGACTTGTCCTTCTCGTAAAGGAATTTGCCATAGTCCTGGATCTTGCAGACCGGTGGAACGGCATTGGGCGAAATTTCAACAAGGTCCAAGGTCCGTTCTCGGGCCATCTTTAGCGCATCAAAAGGGGCCATAACGCCCAGTTGCTCACCGTTTTCGTCGATGACGCGAACTTCGCGGGCGCGAATACGTTCGTTAGTGCGAATAAAAGATTTGGCAGAACGCTTATCGATCGGTGGAATGGGTCGCCTCCACAGCGGGCCAGTCGGCCTCGCCATGCATAGGTTAGGGTTGTGGGCGCGCCCGGAATGTCTGGCTTCGCCGTAGGGATAAGTATAGCATTTTCAGCCCTCACCTTATGGATGAGACGCGTCCGGCTTTGGATGGCTACGGTGTGATGAATCCGTGTGATTGCGAGCACGACCACCAGCGGCAAGCTCTTCACCTGCTGCATTGGACATCGGAGCTTGAGAGAGGCAAGATGGAAGGCACTGCCCTGCACCGGGCCGCGGACATGTTTGAGGAGATCGCTGTATGAAACGAAAGATCCTGCTGGTCGATGATGAAGTCGCCGTTCTGCTTACGTTGAAAGCGGTGCTGGAGATCAGCGGATATGAGGTAGACACGGCCGCGTCTGCCAGGGAGGCCAAATCCAAGCTCAAGAAGCGTGACTATGTGATGGTGATCACGGATATGCGAATGGAAAGCGATGCAGCCGGTAAGGATGTCATCCGGGCGGCCCGCTCTGCCGAGTACCATCCTGCGGTGGCTCTGCTGACCGCTTTCCCAGTGGCTGAAGAAGACTGGCAGGAGATGGGGGCCGACAATATGCTGGTCAAACCCATGCACACCAGAGTTCTGATTGAGCAGATCGCAGCGTTGTTGGCAGCTCATGAGACTAGGCTTGAGCAACTGATCGTGTTGCGCGCCGCCCACGATGAGCGCATGGAGAAGATGCTGGCTGAGCACGAAATGGAGATCGCTGCCATAAGAAGCGGACGGCTGGTCACGAAGAGCTTTCCGAAAGAGCAAACGACAACGAGACTCGCGTCGTATTCAAACCGTCCGACCGAGCAAGCTGCCGAAACCGCTACGGTTCTCAGGAAGATTTCCGGCAACAAGACGAGTGCAAAAAAGGCGATTACCAAGAGGGTGACTGCGTCAACCAGGAAGACGAAGCCTGCATCGAAAACTCATCACGGCGACTGACATCAAACGAATACAAAGCGACGTCAGCTAGAGCGAATACGTATCGATCGTCCTTGTGGCGGAAGATGATGGCGTGGCATCAACACGTCGAGGACTGAATGCGAAGGGATTCGGTCTGAGTGGCGTTCGCGGGCGGGTCGTCGCCATCGGCGCAGCGTTGAAATTGAAGCACTTCCCAGGGAACTTGCCTGAGCACGGCTATTCCTCATAATTCGGCATTCGCGTCAAACTTCGACGCACGCAGGACCACATGCAGCGCGAAAGGTGCAGTCTTCGGGAAAACACGTGGATTAACCAGAGATCTAACCGATAATCCGCGAAAACACACCGCGCTATTACGGTTGAGAACTGATACGATCTTGATCATTAGAGCGACTTCCGTCGCTGGCATACAGATCGGAGAGAGAAATGGGCAACTACTCGAGACGTGATTTTCTGACCACCGGCCTCGCTGCCGGCGCACTCGCCAGTTCTGGAACCCTGCCGCTCCTGGCGCAGCGCCAGACTGCGACGGATTTGGTACCACTCGGAAGGTCGAACGTAAACGTGACGCGACTTGCGTTTGGCACAGGGAGCTTAGGCGGGCAGGTACAGCGTGACCTGGGACAGGAGCAGTTTACGACGCTTGTACGGTACGCCTACGACCGCGGCATTCGCTTCTTTGAGACTGCTGAGTCCTATGGCGAGATGCACAAGATGCTCGGGGTGGCTCTCCAGGGTATCCCTCGCGAGAGCTACCGGCTCATGTCAAAGGTGACCACTCATGACGGGGTGGATCCGCAGGTGAAGATCGACGAGTTGCGCAAGCTCGCGAAGACCGAATACTTCGACGTGATGCTGCTTCACTGGCAGCACACAGGAACGTGGCCAGCAGAGACAAGCCGCTGGCAGGATGGAATCTTGGAAGCCCAGTCGAAGAAGGCTGTGGTGAGTCGCGGGGCGTCCGTGCACGGACTCCCGGCGCTGCGCCAGATGCCAGGAAACAAGTGGTTGGAAGTAGCGATGATCCGTGTGAACCACATAGGTACGCGGATGGACGCGGAAGATTACAACACAAACGGACTAGGAAACGTTAGCGAAGTCGTCACCCATGTGAGGCAGGTTCACAAGGAAGGAATGGGCGTCGTCAGCATGAAACTTGTGGGAGAGGGTGTGTTCAACCACGAGGATCGCCAGAAGGCGATGAGATTCGCTTTCAAGAACGCGGGTGTCGATTGCGTCACAGTCGGATATAAGAGCACAGCTGAAGTCGACGAGGCGATCCGGAATCTGAATTTAGCTCTCGCATAGCGAAGGGCTTCTCTTGTTGGAATGCGCGTGCAACCCAGAGAGCCCTTGACGTCTCCGACTTACTTATAGAGCAGATATTTTGCACGTATAGCGCGGAAGCGAGCCAACTCGCTGTCCCAACCGGCGGCAATGGTGCGGGGGTCTTCGCTAGCCTTTATCTGATCCAGAACGCCACGATTTAGGAGCAGGCGATCTACCTTGTCGACCTGAAAGTTCCTCGGATATAGTTTCCACATGGCCGATATAGCCTCGATTCCCAGCTCAGGTGCGTCCAAGGCATCGCGATCGTTGACCTCGATCTCGACGCCCTCGACTCGCTCGCCGCGGTAGGGGTACCGCTCCTCGCCAACCGGAGTGTAGGTCACGGCCATGAAGCTAACGCCCGGAATCTTGCGCGCGTTCAGATAGGCGGCGAGTTCCGTGGCAACAATCCATGGCGCACCGAAGCGCACGAACGGCGGCTCTACCGGACCTTTGACGTTAACATTGGTGCCTTCGATCAAGCCTGTTCCTGGGTAGATCATGGCCTGCGTGAGGCTGCGGATATTCGGGGATGGATTGACCCAAAGCAAACCGGTGTCGTCGTACCAGTCCTTCCTGTTCCATCCGGTCATCTTTACCACGATCAAGTGTGCGCCAAGATGCTTCTCCCCGTTGAAGAGCTCCGCCAGCTCTCCCATCGTCATGCCTGGACGCATGGGCTCTGCATAGTAGCTGACGTAATCCTCGCGCCCAGGAGAAGTCAGTGGCCCCTGCACAGCGACGCCATTGACCGGATTCGGACGGTCGAGGAGGATGATATCGACTTTGTTTGCCGCCGATGCTTCGAGGAAATACCCGACCAGCGTCTGAAAGGTCCAGTATCGGACACCTACATCCTGTAGATCGATCACAACCGCATCAAGACCGGCAAGCTGCTGCGCGGAGGGATGCCGTTTGGCATCGGTAGAGCCATAGATGCTTGTGATGGGCAAGCCGCTGTCGGGATCCCTGTCATTGTCGATATTCGACTTGTCCACGGCGGCGTTGATCCCATGCTCCGCGCTAAAGAGGGTGACAACGCTCAGGCCCGGAACCGCAGCCGCGGCGTCCTTCCGCAAAACATCAATTGTCCTCCGTCGATGAGCATCGATGCCGACGGGATTGGTCAATACTCCGAGGCGCAGGTGACCGCCATGCCTGGCCGCACTCTCTTTGAGCAGGGCGAAATTCTGCTGCTCCAGGACATCAATGCCTGTCGCAACCTGTGCGATCGCGGGCGTGGCATAGAGCGCAACAGCAAGGACAATCGAGAGTAGCTGCATTTCTATTCTCCGTAAACAGATTGCGAATATGTATTTGATAGATAGCCCTGCGGAGGTTCTCACATTGGCATACAGAATCGACCGGCGCTGTGCGCTAGAACGTCAGCCGCAGCGCCGCCTGCAACTGACGTGGCGTGCTGCCGGTTCGCGAGGAGGTCACAACGTCATAAGTCGGAGTTCCGAGCGTCGATCCCGGGGCTGAAAAGTTTGGTGTGTTGGTCAGGTTGAACGATTCTATCCGAGCCTGCATCGTATATCGGTCGGCAAAGGTGAACTCCTTGAAGACGGAGGCGTCGAAGTGACGGTAGTGCGGGCCGTAGACGGTGTCTCTTCCGGCGGATCCGATCGTTCCGACTGCCTGAGCCTGAAAGGCAGTCGTATCGAACCATTTGGAGATGCTGTGGTCGACGTTGTTAGGATCGTGCAACTGGTTGGGACGTTCGTTGCCTCCGCCCGTACCCGATACGGTAACGGAATTCGTGACAGAAAACGGAAAGCCCGTCTCCCAGACGTCGATCGCGTTGAACTGCCACCCGCCAATGAAAGCCTTCTTATATCCGGTCGCCGATTGGCCGAATGGAAGCGCATAGTTCAACATCAGCGTGAAACGGTGGCGAAGATCGAAGTCACTGTTTCCGGTCTCCCGCTGGGCCGTGTGAAGTGGATCGACACTGGTGTATAAGCCTCCCTGCGAGAAGCCGACTGTGTCGCTAATATCGTGGGAGTACGTGTACGCTGCCTGGCCGGTGATTCCCCTGCTCAACCGGCGAACCGCGGTAGCCTGAAGTCCCTGGTAGTTGGAGAATCCCTGAGACAGGATGATGGGCACGGAGGTTACAGCGGGCAACGCGGCATAGTACGGGCGCTGTACCTGGATGCGAGCAGGATTTGCCCCGCCTGCGACATTTGGTGCGGCAAGATCGAGGTCAGGCGCGATGCGGAGATGCCTCCCCAACTCTCCGACATAAGCGATGGTGAACACGACTCCACCGAGGGACTGCTCGACATTAAGGTTCATCTGCTCGATGTAGGAGTTTCTATAATTGAGATCCATCCCACGGATGGCGCCGCTAAGGCTTGTGGTCGACCCGGCGACGGGAAGAGGAAGAGGCGTCGAGAAAGTGGTGGTGTAGATTGCGGGAGAATACGTAGTGACAAACGGCGGATCGGCGAAGGGCAGAGATGGTCCGGTGTTATCGCGGAAGAAGACCAGGCTAAAACCGCCGCGGACGACCGTACCGGGATGCGCCGTATAGGCGAATCCGAAGCGCGGCGCCAATGAGTGATAGTCGGTCCGGATACCAGCCGAATCCGAGCCGCCGTTGACGCCAGGAATGATCAGCGAGAGCGTTGCCGGATTGAAGTTGGAGATATGTCCGTGCGCGTCCGTTACTGGCGTGATGATGTCGTAGCGCAATCCAAGGTTCAGCGTCAGACCCGGTGTGACACGCCAGTCGTCCTGGGCATAAAAGCTTGGCTCCCACGCCCGCAGATAGCGCGGTGTCAGCTGCGCCGCCCGCGAGACGGAGGTTACGTTGCCATTGAAGAAGTTTGTAAGGGCAAGCACACCCGCACGCGGGCTGAAACTAAAAGCGCCTGCACCGGATGCGTTCTGCTGGTTTTCAATCTGGCGCCGGATGAGGATGGCGCCGTACTTGAGCGAATGGCTTCCCTTCATCTCGCTGACGGAGCCGCTGTACTGGAAGACATTCGTGAGGTCGATAAGGGGAATAAAGGAGGAATCGCCTAGCGGGGCCAGACCGCTGATGCTGACGTTGGGTAGTGCCGACGTAAAGGTGTTGAAGTTGGAGTTTACGATTCCGAACTGGAGGCCGGCGTTCGAAGTGTAGTTCAAGGGCAGCGACTGATTATTCACGCGCATGAATCCCGCTTTCAGTTCGAGGGCGAGTGTCGGAGAAAAGATATGCGTGAAGTTGGCAAGCGCCTGCTGTGCCGGCTGTACGGCAGAACCAGGGAACGACACACTTCCCCCACCTTGCACACCGTTCACGGTAGGAAATGCGCCGGGCGTGTTAGTAACCACCTTGTTATAGGAGTACCGACCGAAGAGGAGATTATTAGCATTGAATGAATGATCGACGCGCACGTCAAAGAGATTGCTGTTCTGAATTACATTCGGACTTGTCACATAGGTATGCGTGCCCACATTGGGCGCCGGATAGAGAGCAAAGAACTTCAATGCGATCGGATCCGGATGGGCGATGACCGGGCCTCCAACATCCGTAAGATTTCCCGGATTCTGCTCCTCGAAGAGCGTAGGAACCACGTTGCTGACCGTCGTTCCCTGAATGATTCTCAGGCCTTCATAATCGCCAAAGAAGAAGGTTCGCTCGCGAACGATCGGGCCGCCGATACTGCCCCCAAACTGGTTCTGACGGTACTCTGGCGCGCGTCCGGTGCGGGCGAAGAAGTCTCTCGCATCCACCGCATCATTGCGAAGGAACTCGTATGCGGAACCATGAAACTTATTCGTTCCAGACTTTGTAATGATGTTGATGTAGGCACCGGGAGTCTTGCCGGCTTCAGCGGGATACAAATTCGTGATCACGCGGAATTCAGCGATCGCATCCAGGGACGGGCGCACGCCGATGGTGCCAATCGTGCCTTCGTTGTTGTCGAGTCCATCGACAAACTCCTGGTTCAGCGTATCTGACTGTCCATTTGCGACGACTGCCGCAGTCTGGCGCCGGTCATCCGGCCGGTTGCCGTTGGAGAGTGCACCGGGCGTGCCTTCACTTGCTCCGGCTGCCAGTTGAGCTAACTGCACAAAGTTCCGGCCGTTCAGCGGCAACTCCTGCACCTGCTTTTCGGTCACTACTGTACTCAGCGACGAGGAGTCAGTATCGAGGCTAGCTGGCGCCGTGTTTACCTCGACGCTTTGCGAATTTTCGCCCGGCGTCAAGACAGCATCATTCCGCCGGCGATCTCCGGCACTCAGAGCGACGTCCTCTTGTACAAGTTTCTTGAACGTCTTTGAACTGACCGTAACCGAGTAGTGTCCGGCGGGTAGCAACGAGACGACATACTCGCCTGAGGCGTTTGTATGCGCCTGTCTCATCTCGTGCGTCTCTAAATTGGTCACCATGACAGATGCGTTCTGAACCACGCCCCCGGTCGGATCCGTAATCGTACCCAGAAGATCTCCAGTATTCACCTGCGCGTCTGAAGGCGGCCCACCGAGCAAAGATACTAGAAGCGTGACACAGCACAGCAGGAACGAAAACCGGGATGCACTACGGCTCAACCGCTTGGCCTTCATGAGCAGATCCTCCTGAACGATATCTCGAGAGAGCAATCACGTATCGGGCGCACCGTACCTGTCTGATATCCAGACCTGTTCCATGCCTTGTTTCGCATGGTATATCCCCCGGAGCGTAATCTGCGAATTCCTGTAACTAATTACCGAAAAGAATCGCTCTACGGACGAGGAAGTCGTTCATCTCGCACCGGAGAGGAATTATTCCTGATTGCGCTTCTTCCTAGTAACATCTCACCTTCCGCGGATCTGCAGCTCACTCCTCCAACTCTGCGCTACACCTTTGATATAGTCATCCGCAATGCCCGCATTTCTACTATCTCGTATCCATCGATTGCTCCGTGAGCGCGGTTTCATGAATACATTTCGCCATGTGGGCACTCGCGTTTACCGCATCGCGTTCCCAATCCGCCTTCCCCCTAATGCGTTCGATCTTGAAAACCATGTCGACACCGGCGGTCTCATCAGTGGCATGCGTCTCAACTCTGGCCACCCCAATGACCGCTTCAACACCGCCTATTCCGGTACACCGCCTTCCTTCTTCTACCGCGCCCTCGAGCATTGGCAGAGCAGCATTGGCTCCACGCCCCTTTCGGACTACACGTTCGTCGATGTAGGCTGCGGAAAAGGCCGCGCCGTCATGCTCGCCTCTACATTCTCCTTCCGCCAGGCCCTCGGCGTGGAGCTCAACCCCGCCCTCGCCGCCACTGCACGCCGGAATCTCACCGTCTGGCAATCCTCTGCTCGGCCCTGCGCGGATCTCGACATCCTCACCGCCGACGCCCTTGAGTTTCCCGTCCCCCTCTCGCCTGTCGTCTTCTACGTCTTCAACCCCTTTGGAGCACCTGTGGTTGAGCGCTTTCTCGCCCGTCTTATCGCCCTTGCCGCTAGCCGCACCTCCGTTATCGACATCATCTACGTCCAACCCGAGCACATCACACTGTTCGCTGCCCACAACGCCTTTCAACTGCTTTGGGATGGTGAGATCTCTCTATCCCCGGAGGACACCGCGGCTGACGTCTTCCGCAGCTTTTCTATGCGCTGCTGCATCTACCGACTGTCGCCCACAACTCACTAGGCATAGCCATTCGCCGCGCACGGCCTCCTGAGCCTTCCTTCCAGTTGGTACCCATGTGATAAACCAGCGAAGCTTCAACTAACTCAATGTGTTCTGCGCTTGGGAAAGGGGACCCTCGCGGAGTTTGAGTACTCTCGTAACCTGAGTTAATAGAGACGCAAGTCGTTTATGGAGCTAAGAATTAGAAGTCCAGATTGACTGGCTGATCGGTGATGCTGAGGGTAGACTTGATGAAGTCGGAAAGCAATTTCGGCGCAGGAGATTATTTGATCATTACAAATGAAATTCGCTTGGCAGGTTGCTCCGTTGTAGCCCTAATGATGATGTCGATCCCTGGTCTAACCCATCAAATGGTTAATGGAAATGCGCAGCCCACCCTCGATAGGCCCGTTCCAGCACCGGTACAGCCCACATTGGGCCTGGCTCATAGCAAAGAGAAGCTGTCTCTTTTTCGGCGAATGACCCATGTCGGAAATGCCTCTTGGTATGGAACCATGTTCGACGGCCGGAAGACTGCCAGCGGTGAGACCTTCGACATGAATCAGATGACTGCCTGTCATCGCACTCTGCCGTTCGGGACGATGGTTAAGGTTATCGATATCCACAGCGGCAAGTCCGTCATCGTCAAAATCAACGATCGAGGTACGCTGCTTGCGGACCGCATTATTGATCTCTCGCTTGGTGCCGCCGAAAGGCTTGGTATTCGGCAACAGGGCATTGCCAGTGTGCGGTTAGAAGTCTTAAACAAAAAACAAGCTGCCCGGGCTGTCGAAGAAGAACTGGCATGGATGAGTGCTCCAGACGTATCAAGCGCTCAACCGAACCAGGGAGCAAATTAGCTCCACGCAAAGTAGAAGAGCCGCGGTGTGTTCCTGTAATCTCTGTAATCACGTATGGTGGCCGGTGCCTTCAACAAGATTGAGCATTCGGTCGACCGATACGGGAGGGTTGAAGGTCTCAGTGACTCCGCTGGGCCAACGAACCTTAAGCGTTGTGAGGTGGGTCTCTCTGCCTAAGCCGAAGTGCAGTCGAAGATCATTCGACGAATTGTAACTGGATCCGCTACGAACTTCGTCAACCCACAGTCGCTTGACGCTGGTAAGAGTGGCACGGGCGCCGATGGCATCGCGGTTGGACGTAGTCCCGATCAGGTGCAGGCCAAGCCAGTGATTCTGGTTTTTCGCGAGATTCACGAGGAGCATGGGCTTGTCGCTCAGATTGTTGATGACGGCCTCGAGACGGCCATCGTTGAAGAGGTCGGCGATGGCGAGTCCTCGGCTGGAGCGAGGCTCGGTGAGACCCGGGCCGGAGGTCTTGCTGATGTCCTTGAATTTTCCGTTGCCCACATTGTTGTACAGCAGGCGCGGCTCGCGATAGAAGGAGCCTAGCTTGGCGGAATCGACCTCGGGATAGACATGGCCATTCGCGACGAGCAGATCGGGCCAGCCATCGTTATCGACATCGGCGAACATAGTTCCCCAGCCGAGTGCTTCGGTGTGGACGCCGAGGCCTGCAGGAAAGGTAAGGTCATTGTACGTGCCGTCGCCGTTGTTGTGGTAAAGCGTCGAGGTGTCGTCGGAGAAGTTGGTTTTGAATATGTCAATCTTGCCATCGCCATCGTAGTCGGCTGCAGTCGACCCCATCCCTGCCTGCTCGCGGCCGTCTTCGTTGAAGGCGACGCCTGCATCCGCGCCGACATCCGTAAACGTTCCATTGTGGTTGTTGCGATATAGAATGGCGGGCGTTGAGTCGCAAGCCATGTAAAGATCCGCCCAGCCGTCGTCGTTGTAGTCAAGTGTGGTGACCGAGAAGCAATAGTGACCCGTAGTTTGGGCGATGCCACTCGCTTTAGTGACATCTTTGAACCTCACCTGATCCGCGCCACGAGCGCTTCCCAGATTGTGAAACAGGATATTTGGCGCGCTGGCCAGGCCACGCGGGCCGCACATCACCGGCACGCCCTTCCAGATGCAGCCTGCACCCTCGCCTGGAGCGGGCGTGTGGCCAAGATCGAAGTGGACGTAATTGGCGACAGCGATGTCGAGTCTGCCGTCACGATCGTAGTCGACAAAAGCGCAGCCGGTGCCCCACTCCTTACCGGTACCGGCAACGCCGGCCTGCTCGGCGACCTCCTTGAAGGTTCCATCGCCTTGATTATGAAAGAGACGATTCTTGCCGTAACCAGTCACGTAGAGGTCGTCATAACCATCGTTGTCATAGTCGCCGACACAAGCGCCCTGGCCCCAGCCGCTCGAGACGAGGCCAGCTTTGACGGTGACATCGGTGAAGGTGCCGTCATGATTGTTGTGGAAGAGGTGGCTGGTCGGCGCATCGTTTTCATGGGGTGAGGCCGTCGCGCCCTGCATGGTCGTGCCGTTGACGAGAAAGATATCCGGCCAGCCATCGCGATCGTAATCGAGAATCGCGACGCCCGAGCCGGTCGCCTCGAGGATGTAACGCTTGGAGTCCTCGCTGCCATTCACGTTGCGAACGGCGATGCCCGCCCGGGCGGCCATATCGACGAACCACGCTGGTGGCGCGTGATTCGCAGTCGCCGGATAGGGCTGCTGCTGGCCCGCTGCAGTAAAGGCCAGCAGGACGAACGTCACGAAGCCCACGAGTGAACGCATGATTATGGCTTGCCTGCTCCCATCGCCATGGTTTTCAGGATCTTGCCGCCCTCCTGAATGACATACAGATGATTGGCATCGAGCGTCTTCAGCGTGTCGACAGTGCCGGAGGGCCAGCGGATCTCGACAACGTCCGCCTTCACCGCATGGTCGAGCCCGAAGTGAATCCGGAGGTCGTTTTGAGAATAGTAACTTCCACCGCTACGTACTTCATCTATCTGAATGAACGGTTTGTCATTTGTAACCGTCGTAATGCTGATGCGTGCACCAATACCGGCTCGGTTTGATTTTGTGCCAACCACTCGGATCTTGATCCAGTTACGGCCCGTCGTCGAATCGCAGCGAAGAAGCTGCGGCAGACTGTTGACACAGTTCACAACCACATCGATATCGCCATCGTTATCGAAGTCGCCAAAGGCGCATCCGCGGGCGCTTGCCGCATCGTTGATGCCGGGTCCACCTTGCGACGTGACCTCTTCGAACTGGCCGTTGCGAAGGTTGCGGTAGAGGTATTTGTGCTGCGCGTAAGGCGCGTCGATCGCCGTGCCGTCGACCTCGGGATAGACGTGGCCATTCGAGATGAGGATGTCGAGCCAGCCATCGTTATCCATATCGAAGAAGCCAACGCCCCAGCCGAGATACCGTGTGTTCACGCCGAGGCCGGAGAGATAGGTATGGTCTTCGAAGGTGCCGTCGCCCAGGTTTAGATAGAGCGAATCGGTATCGCCCGCAAAGTTGGTTTTGACGATGTCGAGCTGGCCGTCGCGATTGAAATCGCCAATGGAGACGCCCATACCAGCCTGGGGCTTGCCGTCGGGCGAGTAGGCGATGCCGGCCTCGATCGCCACGTCCTTGAAGGTCCCATCCTTCTGGTTCTGGTAGAAGGTGGCGGCTGTCGAGTCGTTGGCGACGTAGATGTCAGGCCAGCCATCGTTATCGATATCGGAGACAGAGACGCTCAAGGCATAGGTGCCGATGGTGTCCCACATGCCTGCCTTTTTGGAGACATCGGTGAAAGTGCCGTCTCCATTGTTGTGGTAGAGAATGTTTTTGCCGCCCTCGAGACCAGGCGGTCCGCACGCCACCTGGATGCCCTTGTAGGCGCAGCCTGCGGCTTCGGGCAGAGGCGCGGTTTTGATGTCGAAATCAATGTAGTTCGCGACAAAGAGATCGAGATGGCCGTCCCGATCGTAGTCAAGAAAAGCGCAGCCGGAGTTCCATCTCAGCCTTGAGCCGGACTGCATCAGGCCAGCCCTCTGGGTGACATCGGTAAAGGTTCCATTGCCATTGTTGCGATAGAGGACATTCTGGCCGTAGTAGCTGACGAACAGATCGTTCCAGCCGTCGTTGTCGTAATCGCCAACGCAGCAGCCCTGGCCCCATCCGCTTCGCGCAAGTCCTGCCTTCTGGGTGACGTCTGTGAACGTGCCGTCGCGATTGTTCTTGAAGAGATGCGACACCGGTTCCTGTCCCTTTGGAAAGCCCTCAAGGCGCGAGCCATTGACAAGGAAGATATCCAGCCAGTCGTCATTGTCATAGTCGTAGAACGCGACCCCGCAGCCGGTAGTCTCGAGCAGAAACTTGTTCTTGTGTTCCCCGCCATAGATCGTCTTTGCGTTCAGGCCGGACTGGCGCGCCACATCGAGAAAGCTGACGCCCAGCGGTGTTCCTGTAATGGGAGAAGCGGCTCCCTTCGGTGCAGGCCCCGGCTTGGTGTCATAGGTGGGACGAGAACCGATCTGGGGAGCAGTCGGCGCGCTCGACTGCGGGCTTCCGGGAAGCGCGACAGGACCGGCCATCGCCAGCACATCCTCGAGCGAGAGGACAAGTGCCGTCGAGGAGAGCGAACGAACAAAGCTGCGGCGGCTCCAACTCAAACCCATTCTCCAGAAAGGCAGCTCCGCCCCAGTCCGCACTATAGCGCCGAGCTGGACATTCGCACGAAACGCGATCCAGTTGAACCGGTGGAGGGCTTGAGTATAGAGAAAAAGAGAGAGGCGGCCAAATCACGTCCTGTGATCCCTAAGTCACGTCCTGCGATGTTCCACCTCGTGGCACGCAGGATTTATGTATATACATTCTGTTTCGAAAGCTAGTCGAATCTATGTAAACCAGTTGTTCTGGTTATGTAATTCCGGATTCACGTATGGCGCTGGATCGACACGCGATTCCTATAAGCGCATTATATTTATACGTTTATCTCTAAAAATCAGATTCACGCGATTACTTTGAATGCCACTAAGGAGTTCGTGCAAATCAAAGCGAAGTTGATATAACTGCTTTCAGGGAATTTATGTAATCGCTATCAAAGAAAGCCATTGACACGCGGCCATCTTCCGCGTACTTTTCGTGATGTCTCAACCGGTCAGATTTTTCAGGTTTCAAAGCGTAGCGTCACAGAAATGTGCTCCCTGGATTCGTTTGCACCATTCCAAGTGCCCGGCGAATATCAGGCGTCACGAAAGACAGTACATCAACGAGCCGTACAAGGATTTGCTCCGGGCAATCGGAGTTCAAGGGAGAACAGGATGCAAAGTAAATTTTTCCGTGGTGTGGTTTTTGCAGGCGTCTGTGCTCTCCTCATGGCTTCGCCCAGCTTCGGCCAGGCGGTCTATGGGTCGATCTTCGGAACAGTCACCGACAGCACGGGAGCGGTCGTTCCCAATGCGGCAGTGACCATCACGGATGACGCCAAAGGCACCTCGGTCACCGCACAGTCGAACGCCAGCGGCGACTTCACTGTCGACCACCTCATTCCCGACGTTTATGACGTAAAGGTCGTCGCCTCAGGGTTCAAGGGATTCCAGCAGAAGAGCATCCAACTCTTCGCCGATACCTCGACCAAGATCATCGCCGCTCTCGAGATCGGCTCGAGTGGCGATACCATTACCGTCAATGCCGATTCCGTCCCGCAACTCAAGACGGATCGCGCGGATGTGTCGACCATCTTCAGCGGCAAGGAATTTGTCGATCTCCCGATCCCAGATCGTAATTTCACCGGCCTGCAACTACTGCTGCCCGGTGCGCAGCAGCTTGGTTTTAGTCACGCGGCCAGCGAAAACCCGCAGGGTAGCCTACAGATCGAGGTAGACGGTCAGGCTTTCGCCGGCACGGCTTTCCAGCTGGACGGCACCGACAACGAAGATCCCATTCTGGGCATCATCGTCGTCAATCCTAATCCCGACTCCCTCTCCGAGACCAAGATCACAACCCAGAACTACGACGCCGAGTTCGGAAAGGCGGTCTCGTCCGTAGTGACGGCGCAGACCAAGTCGGGAACCAACAGCTTCCACGGCTCGCTCTTCGAATATCGCCAGAGTAACGCGCAATTGGCGCGGGATCCCTTCACGCAGCACTCCTCCGCTGGTTTTCCAGTAGGTCTCAGGAATCAGTTCGGCGGCTCGATCGGCGGCCCGATTTTGAAGGATAAGCTGTTCTTCTTCGGCGACTACCAGGGTACGCGGCAGAAAACCGGCGTCTCCGTACAGCAGACTGTGCCCACGACGCTGCTGACCTCGTCCTGCCTCTCAGGCGCAGGCTGTAACTTCAGCGATTACACGGCGACCCTCGGCCCGATCTTCCACACGGTCGGTGGCGCAAGAGTCCCTTACGCCAACAGCATCATTCCCCAGTCGGACCTCTCGCAGCAGGCACTCAACTTCCTTAAGCTTCTTCAGCCGTATGCACCGAATACCAATAACGGCAGCGCCACAACCAACGGCCTCGCCCAGAACTACTCCGCGAGCGGAATTGGGGGTTTCAACAGCGATCAATGGGATGTGCGTGGCGACTATACGTTAAGCGCCCGGACACACGTTTTCGGACGCTTCAGCCGTTTCACCGATACGCTCACCGGAACTACGGTCTTTGGTCAGGCGGGTGGTGCCGGTTTCGGCATCGGCAACTATGGCGGCACCTCGCTCGGCGCGAATGACAGCGCGGCTGCGGGGTTTGACATTGCAATCAGCAGCAAGCTGGTCACGGACGTGCGGCTTGGCTATTTCCGGTATAACATCAATACGTCGAAGTATGACCAAAGTGTGCCGTTAGCGACTCAGCTCGGCATCCCGGGCCTCAATACCGGAACAACGATCACCGGCGGTGCTCCAGCATTTAACCTCACCGAAGCCGGCAATTACGGCAGCCCAACTTCCGGTAACTCCAATAATAATCAGTCCCGCGGACCGCAGTACGGTTCAGGGCTGAACATCAACCGCTGCAACTGTCCGCTGATCGAACGTGAGGACCAGTATCAGATTGCCAATAATTGGACAAAGACCATTGGCAACCACTCGGTCAAGTTCGGCGCGGACCTTCGCTATGCTCGGAACCTTCGGGTGCCGAGCGATAACAACAGGTCCGGCCTTCTAAGCTTCGGCACCGGGCCAACGGGTGATGGCGTGCACAACACGGGCCTCGGTTTGGCTACGTTTCTGACGGGCCAAGTCACCAGCTTCCAACGGTACGTCAGCACATCGACGAACGCGAAAGAGTTCCAAAAGCGTACTTTCTTCTTTGCCCAGGACACTTGGCGCGCCTCGCAGAAGCTGACGCTGAACCTCGGGCTGCGCTATGAGGTGTACTTCCCGGAGGCGGTAAACGCCCCAGCGAACGGTGCTTTGCTGAACCTGGCTACCGGCTATCTCCAGGTGGCTGGAATCGGTGGCGTTGAGACCAACATGAATCAGCAGCGGCCCAGCAATACGTATAACCCGCGTATCGGCGTCGCCTACCAGGCAACTCCGAATACAGTCATCCGTGCGGGGTATGGGCGAAGCTTCGACATCGGCGTCTTCGGCTCTATCTTCGGCCACTCGGCGACCCAGAACCTGCCCGTGCTGGCCAATCAATCCCTCTCCGCACCGGGTGGGGACAGCATTACTGACACGACACCGGCATTCACACTCGCGAGGGGACCGCAGGCATATGCCTTCCCAGCAGTCCCAGCAAATGGCCTCCTGCCCAACCAGGGCTACAGTTCCAGCGGCAGGTCTCGACCGACCACGCTGAGACTGCCCACGCTGGACGCATGGAACGCAGCTCTTCAGCAGGCCGTAACGCCAACGTTCTCCTTCACGATCGCCTATGTAGGGAATAAAGGAACTCACACCTTCGGCGATAACTCCGCGAATACCACCAACCCGAATGAGGCGGCAATCTTTTTGCCGGCTTCCTACAGCGTGACCGGCCAGCCACTCCATTGGGACCCCGGCGTTGACCCAGCGGACACGACGGGTACGGCCGGCATTCCCGGAGTCGCCGGAATTAGAGCGGACGGTGGCACGGCGAATCAGACCTATTTGAGCCGCTACTATGGTGGCAAGCTGCCAGCCTGCTCGGATCCGGCCTACAACGCCAATGTCGCTCCCGGCCAGCCGGGCCATAACGCACCCAACGGCGGTTGCGGTTGGAACCAGGGCCTCACCTATTTTGGCGACGATCTGAATACCAGTTACAACGCCTTGCAGGTTACCCTCACCAAACAGATCGCGCATGGCTATTCAATTAATGCGAACTATGCCTGGCAAAAGTCGCTCAGCGAGCAAGCGAGCTACTCGACATGGAGCCACGAGGCTGTTCGGGGCCGCGACACAGATCTTCGCCAGCAGCAAGTGATCGTGTATGGCCTGCTCGAGTTGCCGTTCGGGCATAATAAGCCCTTCCTGGCTCATACCAATCGCATCGTCGATCAGATTGTCAGTGGCATCCAGATCAGTCCCGTTGTTAACTACTCGAGCGGCCTGCCATATACGCTATCGGCGCAGGCCGGCAACTGGGTGCCCGGCTCGGCGCCCCGGTATATCAATGGCAATCCAAAGTCCCTGCGAACCCATGTGACCGGTTTTCCGGGCGGCCCTAACGGTCTAAAGTTCTATGACGCAGTCAACCTGACGGGCGGTAGCACGTTCTCACTCCCCGCACTCGATCAAATCGGGACTGCCGGACGAAACTCCGCCTTTGGGCCCCACTTCTTCAACACAGATATCGCTGTGCAGAAGAACTTCACCATTCGTGAGAAGATCGCGTTTCAGCTCCGGGCAGATGGTTATAACGCCTTCAATCACATCAACTGGGGAGTGCCGAACAGCAACGTCGACCAGGGCGGCTCGATCTCGAGCGGTGCCTACCCCAATAACACGTCCAATCCGCGACAACTGCAGTTCTCGGGCCGTATCCAGTTCTAATCTGAAGATGACCCGAACCATAGGAGGGGAGCCTTGGCTTCCCTCCTTCTTTTGCATAGGACCGACTTGTGAAGAAAGCCTTCCGTTATTCCCTGCTCTCAACTGTCGCTGCCCTGCTCGTCACTCCGGCCCTTTGTCAGACACAGGCGGCTCGGTGGTCGATCGGTCCGTTCACACGGCCGGTTGCGGAACCGGTCATCACGCCAAATCGCGCCTCGCTCTTCAACGATCCGATTCATGATTCCTCCATTCATCCCGTCCCGGTTCACTGGGAGGCGCTGCATACCTTTAATCCCGCGGCTGTCGTTCGCAATGGCAATATCATGGTGCTTTACCGCGCCGAAGATGACACCGGCCGCATGCAGATTGGCTTGCACACTTCCCGCCTGGGTCTGGCCACCAGTGCCGATGGAATCCACTTCACGCGCATACCGGAGCCGGTGTTCTACCCGGCTGAGGACGCGCAGAAAAGCCGCGAGTGGCCGGGCGGGGTCGAAGATCCACGTCTGGTCGAGGCTGAAGATGGCACCTATGTGCTGACGTACACGCAGTGGAATCGAATTACCTACTCGATCGGAATCGCAACTTCGAACGATCTGCTCCACTGGACCAAGCATGGTCCTGCGTTTCTCGGCGCACATGGCGGCAGGTACGATCACCTAAAGTACAAGTCGGGCGGCATCGTCACGCAGCTTGAGGGAGAGCGTCTGGTCGCGGTAAGGATCAAGGGAATGTACTGGATGTATTGGGGCGAGGGCGCAATCCATCTCGCGACCTCACCGGACCTGATTCATTGGGCGCCGGTCGAAGACGCGTCCGGAGTGCCGATCGCGGTGCTCGCCAAACGTCCAGGCCACTTCGACAGTGGCTTCCCGGAGGTTGGACCACCGCCGGTCCTCACTCGCGCAGGCATCGTCATGCTCTATAACGGCAAGAATGATCCGGTCGCCGGCGACCCGGCACTCGGCGCGAATGCTTATGCGGCGGGACAGGCGCTCTTCCGTGCTGACGATCCTGGACTCCTGCTCGATAGGCAGGATCAGCCCTCGCTCAAACCGGAGCGGTCCTATGAGAAGACCGGACAATACCTTGCGGGCACCACCTTTGCCGAAGGTCTTGTCTACTTCAAGAAGAAATGGTTTCTCTACTACGGATGCGCAGACTCGGCCGTCGGTGTTGTCACGGCCGAGACAACAAAGTAGCCGAACTCTCGATTGTCCTACTGAGCCGCTTTATCGAGCACTTCGGCCCTCTGCCGCTCCAGCGCCGCCTCTGCCACATTGCCTTGCCGGACCAACGCTTCTGCCAGTACGCGATGGGGTGCGGCATACCCCGGATCGGCAGTGGCTGCATTCTGTAGCTGCGTCACGGCTTCAATAATCTTGCCTTCTTTGAGGAGCGTTGCGCCGCTGTTCAGGGCGAAGTCCGCTCTTTGGCGGCTGACGGCGATCCGGCTCAACTCTGCTCCCTTTTTCCGCTCAACCGCCGCGCTCTCCCGGTCTCCCTGCTGCGCCAGGATGGAGGCGAGCGTGATATGCGGGCTGGGCTGGGCAGGCAGGAGATCGATAGCTCGCTTCAGTGCGGGGACGGCCTTCTCCGGCTCGTTCAGCTCTTTATAAATGTTGCCGAGCAGGGACCACGCCTCGCCGTTATCGGATCGCAGTCTGGTTGCCTGCTCCATCTGCGCGGCGGCCTCGGTGAACTTCCCAGTCTGCATGTAAAGAACTCCCAGCGTGTACGGCGGGTCAGGTAAAGCCGGATCGGCCTTCTGGGCGCGCTCGAACTCGGCTATTGCGTCCGGCAGCTTATCCTTCAACTTCCATGCGAGACCTAAGTCATAGTGCAACTCCGCCGTTAGGGGAGCACCTTCGTCAGGCAGCGCCAGGCCTGCTTGAAACTGACTGATGGCGTGGTCGAGATCGCTCTGCTGAAGGTAGGCAACACCAAGATCTTCGCGCAGCACCGGACTCTTGCTGTCTAGCTTGAGCACTCGCTCATAGAGCGTGACCGCCTGTTTGGCATCGCCGGTCTGGACCAGCGCCAGCGCGTAGTTCGTCAGGATCCCGCTATCGCCGGGTTTTGCGACAGCGGCCGCCGCAAACAGCGGAATCGCTTCTTTACTCTTCCCCGCGTTTTCAAGCGCCAGTGCCAGCGCATACGCTGCCTCCGGTGAAGCAGGAGCAAGCTCGTGAGCATGAGTGAGGGTCGCAACCGCGGCATCATCCTGCCGCGCAGCCGTCTGTGCGCGACCAAACTGCAGTGATGTCTGCAGATCGTTAGGCGCGAGACTCGCCGCAGCGGCAAGCTCCGCAATCGCTGGCTCGAGTCTTTGCTGCAGAAGGTACAGCGCGCCCAGGTGCAGATGAGCCGAAGCCCAACCGGCATCGAGAGCAAGTGCGCGCTCGAATTCGGCCTGTGCTTCTCCATACTGCCGTTGCTGGGCGAACACCGCACCCAGGGTATCGTGAAGGGCAGCCGCGTCCTGCGGTCCCGCTGCGATCGCCTGGCGCAGCTGCTTCGTGGCCCCGGCGAGATCTCCTGTCGACGCGAGCGCTGTCGCATAGGCCAGCGATGCATCGGGGGGAAGGGAGGTCTCCGGGCGAAGCCGGCGAAAGAGCGTGATCGCTTCAGCATAGCGTTGCTGCCTGCCATATGCTGTCGCCAGGTTCAGCGTTGCCGTCTCATCCTTCGCGTCCAGCCGATGCGCCTGTTCAAGCTCCAGTACGGCCGCGGCAAGGCTGCCTTCCTCGAGCAGCACAGCGCCATACGCGCTATGTCCGGCGGCGACTCTTGGGGTGAGACGCACTACCCTGGCGAACTCCGTATGCGCGTGCGCCAGGTCTCCCTGTGCCATGGCCGCATACCCTGCTCGAAACGCAGCGTCTGCCGATTGGATCTGCTGTGTCGCCTGTATAAACAGCGCGAGATAGAGAAGGGTGTGCATGCAGAGATCAGTCTACGTCTATGTGGCAGCTACTCTCAGACCAAGCGTATCGAGGTTACTCGGTGCCTGCAAGGCTAAATGTGATGTAGTTGCGACCTGCATACAGCCGATATGCTCCGTCGCCGCCAGGCGCGGCCAGCACCTGCAGCGGCGTCGGGCGGTGCAGGGAAGCGTCCCGAGTGGAGGGTGCGGTAAAGAGGTCATGCGCTCCGACATCCTGCACGACAAAAGTGTTGCCAGCGATAAAGCCGCATCCATACGCGCCTGGAGCAAGACGGTGCCCCTCGATGGTGATTGCGGATTCGATGATGAGGTATGCCTGATATTTTTCCTGAACCTGGCTTGAGTAGCCGGAGGTATCGACTAGCGTGATGAGCAGCACTCGCTTGTCCGCAAAGCGAATGCCACCCGAGTTCCTGGCCTGAATGGGAGCGCTGAGGCCACGGAAGAAGACGCTCGTGGGAAGCATCTTTGCCGCATCTTCCGCTGTAAGCAGTAGGGGCGACGCTGCCGGTGCATCACTCACAGCGAGACCGCCTGGTTCATTCGACGCCTTCTGTGCAACGGTAGCCGCCGGGCAAAGCACGCAGGCGAACAGAACGGCGGTCAGGATTTGCGATCTCATCGGAAGCTCCGTGTTCGAACAAGATCATACCCGCCCGTGGACTTCCCAGGGAACTCGTCCCTTCAGCCATGTCGTGAATCGAGCAGAAGGAACGCGGCTTTCGGCGTTCAGAGGCTTCGTCAGAGTATCTTTCGCGCGTTAGACTGGGAGTCTTTGATGGCGGAGGCGAACGGATGCGAGGTTGCTATTGGGCTATCGGAATACTGTACGTGACAACAGGTCTGACTGCCGTGTCGATAGCCCAAGCAGCAGCTTCCTCGGCCGCCCAGGCTGCCCCCTTGCAGTCCGTCGAACATTTTCCCATCCGGCAGGATGATATTGCGATTCGCAGGCATGTGGAGGCAGGCAAGCCCTTCACCGTAGCCGGGGAGCGCGGTGTCCTCCTTGGACAGCAGGAGGGCACCTTCGAAGCATGGCTGCTGCCCGTCAAGATGCTGAGTCACTTCACCATCACTGCCACTGTCGAAGGGTACTCGGTCCCAATCGACCTGAACGCGGACGCACGCGAGATCGAGGTGTTCCCGGACCATACGACGATCACCTACGCGCACATCGCCTTTACCGTGCGACAGATCATGTTTGCACCGGATGCTGCTCAAGAGGGTACGGGTGCCGTGGTCCTGTTCCAGATCGACGCGATCCGGCCCATGGACCTGACCTTCAGCTTCACGCCGGAGATGCGCTCCATGTGGCCCCAACCCAACCAGGGTGTGCCTTCGCCCGAGTGGGTCGCGCGCGGCTCGAGTGACGTCACACGTGGGGCGAGCGGCTTCTACGTGCTGCACACAGATTTCCCGAATCTTGCCGGCGCGGTCGCCATGCCCGGAACCCAGCCCGGCATTCTTGCACCCTATCAGGAGAAGCCGCAGGTCCATCCGCTTGAGTTGAAGCTGCACTACGATCCTGCGCGGGATGCCGACCGCTACTTTCCGCTGCTGCTTTCGCTAGGCCGTACCCCGGAAACAGCGACGAATGCCGCGCTCTCAGCAAAGCTCGATCAGCTAGGCGCCACGCTTCCCAAGATCTACGCGGCGCATGCTGCGCACTACGCGCAGATGCAGCGTGAACTCACCGCGATCGAAACGCCCGACCCCGGGTTGAATGACGCTTTTCGCTGGGCGGAGCTGTCGATCGAACAGCTGAAGGCGCAGTCCGTACCGACGGGCGAGACCGGGCTTGTTGCCGGTTACTACTCCTCGGGCGATTCGGCGCGGCCGGGCTTCGGCTGGTTCTTCGGACGCGACTCGCTCTACACGCTCTATGCGGTGAACGGCTTTGGTGATTTCGCGCTGACGCGGGCTGAACTGGAGTTCCTCATCAAGCGCCAGCGCGACGATGGCAAGATGATGCACGAGTACTCGCAGACCGCTGCGTTCGTGGATTGGAAGTCACTGCCTTACATGTACGCGGCAGCCGATGCGACGCCGCTCTTCCTGACACAGATGTTTGACTATGTGCGTCATAGCGGCGATCTCGACTTCCTCCGCAAGAACCGCGCGGCTGTTGAGAAGGCATGGCAGTTCGAAACCACGCACGACTCGGACGGCGACGGCATCTACGACAACGCGCAGGGCACAGGCTGGGTCGAGAGCTGGCCCACCGGGCAGCCGCACCAGGAGGTCTACCTTGCGTTGCTGGACCAGCAGGCATCCGGTGCAATGGGTGAGCTTCTGACGCTGCTTGGCGACACTGCAGGCGCTTCTTCCGCGAAGACCCGTGCCGCTGCACTAACTCGAACGATTGAGGCGGAATACTACGATCCCCAGAAGCAGACGTATGCCTTCAGCCGCAACGCCGACGGCTCGCTCGACCGTACCGCTACGATCTATCCTGCTATCGCATGGTGGAATGTCTCTAGCGCGCCCGGTGGAACCGGTCTGGCGCATCCTGAGGCAAGCCTGCGACACTGGGCTTCGCACGACCTGTCGACCGACTGGGGCCTGCGTGATGTGGCCGAGAGCGAGCCGTTCTACAATCCCATCAGCTACCACCAGGGCTCGGTCTGGCCTCTGTTCACCGGCTGGGCGTCGATGGCGGAGTACCGCACCGGCCATGCACTCTCCGGCTACACTCACCTGATGCAGACCGCCGACCTCACCACGGCGCAGGATCTCGGGGCAATCACGGAGCTGCTCTCTGGCGCCTTCTTCGAACCGTTCGGCAGAAGCACCAGCCACCAGCTCTGGTCGTCTGCCATGGTGGTGATTCCTGCTCTGCGCGGCCTCTTTGGGATCGACATCGACGCACCGAACGGGGTCGTTCACCTGAATCCTCACCTGCCTGCCGACTGGGATCAGGCAACAATCAGGCAACTCCATGCCGGAGCTTCTCTCTGTGATCTCACCTACGAGCGCCGAGGGCTCTCGCTCCTGGTGCGCAGCCGGGCCATAAGCGGTAAGGCGCTTCGGCTGGCGAGCGACGTAAAGGGTGCGCGCATCGCAGCTGATGGCACATCGATCACCTTCACGCTACCGCCAGTGGAGATTGCAATCCCGCACGGTCTGCCACTTCCGGGCGCACGCACCGCGCAGATGAAGGTGCTTAACGAAAGCCGGACGGACCACTCCTTGACACTTGAACTCGAAGCCGAAGCGGGAACATCCGCCACATTGAAGCTTCGTAAGAACTTGGATAAATTCAACGTTCATTCCGAGGGAGCGACGATCGCGCCTGGACATGAGCCCGGTCTCGATCTGCTTTCTGTGAACTTCCCGGCGGGTGCCGGCTACCAGCAGCAGAAAGTGACGCTTCGCTGGTAACGGCGTGCTAAGGAACCTCTGATGTAAGTGCCGGTCCTGGAAGGGCGTGGCTTCAGCCAAGCCTTGAGCCGAGCAGAATGCTTGCGGCGTTAGTGGTACGTGTGGCGCTCCTCGGCGGCCCAGTGGGTAGGTGATTCATCTCGCAGGGAAAGTCTCACCTTGCCTTCGATATCAGCAGGCGAACCGGGCCAAGCAGGCCGGAGGGCAGCGATTTGATCAGATTCATGTCCTGCGGATCGAAACGCTTGCCATATTTTGCGTTGAGCGCGGTGTAATCCCGTGGAGGCTGGCCGGCGAGTAAGTTAACGGCGGTGTTGTAGACGTGGACCGCGACTGTGTTGTGGCCCGGGTGAACGAACTGCGAGATCTCGATCGCATAGGGCGGGTGCCAGAGGGAACCGGCGCGCTTCCCGTTGACAAATACAGTGGCCGCGTCGCGGATAGGCGTATCGAGCAGGGCATGGATGCCGGCGGAGTCGGGGCGGCGCGTATCCGGAACCGGACTGCCAGTCCCGAAGTCGAGGGTGTACGTCCGAGGATGTCCGCTGGAGGAGGATTCCACCTCGAACGTGTTCGTGTAGATAGCCTCGCCCGAATAGAATTCGCGATTGGAAAGGCCGGTCCAGGAGGAAAGTGGAGCGAGAGGCTGCGCGGGGGCACCGGGGAACGCGATCCGCCAGCCTGAGCCGAGGGCCCTGGAGCTATCGCCAGACCGGAGCGGGACCTCGGGCTCTATGCGTGACGCGTCTGTCAGATAAAAGACCATCGATTCGTACGGGGCGAGTTGGATCGGGATGGGGCTGGAACCGGCACGCGTAAAGACTGGCTTGCCAGAGTCGAGGCTCAGGGCCATTGCGGAAGTGTGTCTTGCGCGGAAGGTGAGAGAGGTAGAAAGGGGAGAGCTCGAGCTGTTGACGACGAAGTAGACGTCAGCATCCGGGAGCCTGCGATGGATGAAGCCAAAGCCGGCATTTGCGTCGCCACCGGACTGAGCGGGATCCGGGAGGTTGGTGGCAGCGAGGTCAGGAGGAAGGACGTCATGGAGAGCGGCAGGAAGATCGGAGAGCTTCGGGACCGAGATGCCGGGCCCGCTTCCTTGGCGTTGATCACGCCCGCCGTGGAAGAGCTGTTGCGTGAGCGCTTCGACCGCCGAATCGTCCGCCTGGTGCTCGAGCCCGGGCGCGAGCGAGGGAAGGGTGCCGAGAGCGATCAGATGGCCGCCGTGCGCAGCGTACGCGGCGAGGAGCTTGTAGGTGGAGAGCGGGATTCGGCTGGTGGGCGGAAGAATCAGGATCGCGTACGGGACTCGCCCCAGCTTGTCCAGGGTGGCCGCGTCGATGTAGTCGAAGTTGTAACCGGCATCGAGGATCGAAGATGTCAGGGCAGGAGTGATGCGACGCTTCATCTCGTCGGTTACGGCGACATGGCCCGGAGTAAAGGCGGCTTGCGCATCGTCCTCCGGCAGCAGAATGGCGACGTCGTTGGCAGGTTGGCCCTGGCGCAGCAGCCAGCTGGCGCGGTGCAGATAGCGAACGACGTCGGGCATCACCGGAAACCACGGATTGTGATCGTTGAAGACGGCGGCGGCATAGAGGTTCCAGCCGGGCTCGGCAGCGCCTGGCGGCGTGTACGGCCAGCCGTGGCCGATGATCTGGTTCACTCCGGAGAGGAACATCCGATCGGCTTCAACCTTCATGTCGAGCGGCGTCGCCCGGAAGACAGGGGAGTGAAGCCAGGTGAAGGTCTCAGCCGAGGTGACAGAGCGCTGGTACAGGTGACTGGCCGACGTCGCCCAGCGAGTGAAGGAGAACTGCCGCCACTGCGGCCCTTCGCCCTCGGGCAGCGCGGCGACTGCTTCATCGGCAAGCGTGACAGCGGGTTCGCCGTAGGTCTGGGACCGGAAGAGCGTGTGGTGCGCGATGGCCCAGTGCTCGATCGGCTGCAGGTAATTCTCGCGAATGAGGTCGGAGAGGGTTCGCCCCCAGTCGTTGCGGACGGCCTTCGCCTGCGGCGTTCCGCCGGCGTAAAGCTCAGGCAGATGCGGGATCAGGTCATAACCGCGGCGGCGCTGGAACTCGGCAGGGAGTGCGGCGGTCCAGTCGGAGCCGTAGACCTCGAGCGAATCGGAGAAGACCGAGTACGGCGGCTGGGGGCCAAAGGCGCCGGAGAGCTTGTCCGCTACATCGCCAAGATGCTCCTCGATTGCAGCGCGTGAGAAGTGGTCGAGAACGAAACCTTCCGCGCCCACGGCCGCCCGCTTGACCTGCTGGCGCGTGTGAGATGCATAGAAGAGCAGCAGAACGGAGGGCGCGGACGTTGCGGCGAGAGTGGCATGGACGAGTGCGCCTGCCGGCGTGAGCGCGATCCGGGTTGCGCCCTCCGCCCGCCAGTGCACCGGGGTGCCAGGGGCGCAGAAGGCGGCGATGAGAGCGTCCTCTGGCGCCGGGGCTGGCGGTACGGCGGGGTTCGCCAAGGCGATGAGCTTTAACCGTCCGGCGGAGAGCGCAAGCGTCGTCCCAGGCCCGCCATAGGGCCAGCCGCTACCGAGCGTGATATCCACGCGAAGCCCTAGGGAACGTGCAGTGGTGTTGGCAAAACGGACGGAATCGAGGAACCCGGGAGAGAGATACGGCAGGTTGCCGACGCCGTGGGCGGGGTCGTCGAGCGAGAGTGGATAGACGGGTTGGATCTCCACACCGCCGAGACCTGCCTCTTTCATAACATGCAGTTCACGGGAGAGTTCGGCGTCCGTCACGGCGGGTCCAAACCACCACCAGCGCATCAGGGGGCGGCTTTCGTCGGGCGGACTGGCAAAGGTGCTCTGGAAAGCGGCGCCAGATTTGGCGCGGCCCGAAGCAGCCAGCATACCGCAGAGCAAAAGCGTCCATGCGAACAAACGTAGTGGTCTTCTCACGGAGCTTCCGGGTGAGCAGGCGTCGCTACTGGGTCCTCGGCGACAAGAATGGGAGTGCGTGAAGGCCAGTAAGGCACTCTGAACTGCTCCTGCCGTGAAGGGGACATTCTGGCGTGTGCCGATCGAAAAGGCCATGGAAAAGGCGTTGTCATGACGTGATGTCCAAATCAAACCGCGTGGTGAACTCGTGGATGTCGTACCGGGAGGACACGATCGTGGCCTGTGCACGGGCTCCAATGCCGCTGGCGGAGCCGATAGCTCGGCGACTCTAACGTTGAGGTGGAACAGATCGAGAGCGATGTGCGTTGGAGTATGCATGGCACCTCACTCTATCGCATGGTGAACGGCGGCTTGCAACGCACGTGTATCGCTTTACTTCGGCATACGCGTTGACGCGAGGAGCATGCTTCCGTATGGTGGCCAAAGCGGAGACGCACGGAGGAACGATGAAACTGAGAGCTGGATGCGTGATTGCGGGGTGTATTGTCTTCTTGATCGTTGGAGAACTCAGGGCGCAGTCGTCGGGTGGGTTCGAGATGCCCGCTGTCTCCTCGCAGCCGGTTGATTATCTTTCCGCCCAGCAGATCGCCATGAAAGCGAAAGACCTGACGACACAGGCAGCGGCCGCTGCCGGGGGAATCGCGGGCGTGACGCTCGAGAAGTACAACGGCCATCTCACGATGCTTACCGTGCGTGTCAAGAGCGGAGTCGGCGAGTTTCACAAGCGGGATAACGACATCTTCATCGTGCTCGACGGCGACGCGACGGTTCTTACCGGCGGAATGCTGGTCGATCCGAAAGCAGCAGCTTCGCCGGATGAGATCGTGGGCACGCGCGTGGAGGGTGGTGTGGCACACGTACTACACAAGGGAGACACCCTGCATATACCGGCAAACACGCCACACCAGACGATGGTCGCTCCCGGCAAGACGTTTACGTATTACGTCATTAAGATCGCGGAGCCAAAGCAGTAACGTCTGACGCACAACCGGATCCCGAATCTCTGAAGAAGAAGACCTATGAAGCTTTACCAGACGGCGGACCCGGTACGGTACTCGCGAAGCATGACGATCGAACGAAGGGACACCTTCTTGCTTGAGGGAATGTTCCAGCTCGGGACTATCTCGCCGAGCTGGTCGATCCACGCCGGCGTAGGCACACAGCATGATGCGTTCTGCTGGGGTACGAGTGGAGAGAACCAGGCGTACGACGATGTGGACGTTGTGACCGTTGCGGAGCTTCGCTAATGGAGTTCCACACGGGACCGGCGGCGCGCGTTGAGGGGGCGGGCGCGACCACAGTCTTGCCGCGGTACGAGGTCTCGGCGGGGCTGATGCTGCGCGCGGTCGAAGATGCACGGTGGGATCTCCTCAGTCTGGGTGAGGTGATGCTGCGCTTCGATCCGGGCGAGGAACGGATTGCGCACACGAGAAACTTTCGCGTCTGGGAAGGTGGCGGCGAATATAACGTCGCGCGGGGGCTTCGACGCTGCTTCGGTTTGCGGACGTCGATCGTGACGGCGCTGGCAGACAACCCGGTTGGGCGATTGCTCGAGGATCTGATGCTCCAGGGTGGAGTCGACCTGAGCCATCTGCGCTGGGTACCCTATGACGGGGTTGGGCGTGAGTCGCGAAACGGCGTGTACTTTCTCGAGCGTGGACTCGGCGTACGCGCCGCTATGGGAATGATGGACCGGGGGCACACGCCGATCTCGCAACTCAGGCCGGGCCAGATCGACTGGGCGGCGATTTTTATGCAAGAGGGGGTACGCTGGTTCCATACCGGCGGCGTCATGTCTGCGCTCTCAGCCCACTCTCCCGAGGTGGTGAAGGAGGCAATGGAGATGGCGAAGGGGCACGGCGTGGTCGTCAGCTTCGATTGCAACTACAGGCCTTCGCTCTGGAAGGAGCAGGGCGGCCGGCAGGGGTCGATCGATGTGAACCGAAGCCTGATGCCGTACATCGATGTGCTGTTCGGGCACGAGGGTGACATCGCCGCGACAATGGGCCTAGCTTCGCACGGTCCGCCCTGGCACGACGAGGCAAGCTATCGCGCGATGGCGTTCCGGGCCGTCGCGGAGTTTCGGAACCTGAAGGTCATTGCGACCACGACCCGGCGGGCCAGGACGGCAAACCGCAACGATTGGGGAGCGTTCGCGTTCAGCGAAGATGAGGTCTACCGCAGCACAGACTACCTCGATCTCGAAGTCTTCGACCGTGTAGGCGGCGGCGATTCGTTTGCCGCGGGGTTGATCTACGGGCTGCTGCAGGGCAAGGGCATGCAGTGGTCGCTCGATTGCGGCGCGGCGCACGGTGCACTGGCGATGACGACGCCGGGCGATAGCTCGATGGCAACGCTGGCCGAGGTGGAACGACTCATGGCGGGGGCCCCGGCTGGTGTCCAAAGGTAACGTTCAGCGATAACGTTCAGCGATAATGGACAGAGATCACCTGCACTAATAGAAGGAGCAATCGTGAAGGCGGACGTTCTCGCAACCTTGAAGTCGATCGGCCTGCTGCCGGTGTTGCGCGCAGAGTCGGTGGAGCAGGCACTGGCGCTGGCCGAGGCAATTGCCGCGGGCGGGGTAACGGTGCTCGAAATCACGATGACGGTTCCGGGTGCGATGCGCGTGATGCGGAAGCTCGCGGAGGACCGGCCGGACATCCTGATCGGTGCGGGAACCGTGCTCGACCCGGAGACGGCGCGGATGTGCATCCTTGAAGGAGCGCAGTTCGTGGTTTCGCCGGCGCTGAATGTGAAGACGATTGAAATGTGTCTTCGCTATTCGGTCGCGGCGCTGCCGGGTGCGCTGACGCCGACCGAGATCGTGACGGCGTGGCAGGCGGGGGCTGATGTGGTGAAGGTGTTTCCCGCAAGCGCGCTGGGTGGAGCTGCGTACCTGAAGAGTGTGAAAGCTCCACTGCCGCAGGTGGAGTTGATCCCGACGGGAGGTGTGTCATTGACGACTGCGAAGGACTTCCTGAGTGCGGGAGCATTCGCGCTTGGGGTTGGGGCAGATCTGGTCGACACGAAAGCAATGGCGGAAGGTCGTCCTGAGGCGGTGACGATGAAGGCGAGGCACTATCTATCCGTGGTGAAGGATTTTCGAGCCGGTGTGTAAAGGGCAGAGGCAAGAAGACGGTCTTCGATAGACTCGTTCCGCTGAGGATTACTCCCCGCAATCTCAAAGACGCAATCACAGGGATAGAGCCGTCAGATCAGAGCGGGTACACCAGATCTGATCCGGGCAAGGGGGCCGGATAGGCTGCATAGACTTTATCGAAGACAGCATCCCAACTGCACGTCAGCGCGTATCTGCGTGACGCCTGACGAAGATGCTGCAATCGCTTTCGATCGACGACTAGCGCCGCGATTGCTGTTGCGAAGCCATCATCTGGAACCACGAAGCCGGTCGTTCCATCCTCGACGATGTACTTCGGCCCTCCGTCCGGGGTCACGATAGCGGGAACGCCGCTGGCCAGAGCTTCGAGAACTACATTGCCGAAGGTATCGGTGTGGGATGGGAAGACGAGAATATCCATGTCCGCATAAGCCGCGGCCAACTCCTCTCCGCGCAGAACACCGGCGAAGTGCGCGTGGGAGAGATCGCGGCGCAACGCCGCTTCGTCGCCGCCCTGGCCGACGACGAAGAACTCGACATTGTTGATCCCCTTCGCCTTCAATTCGGAGTAGATCCGTGAGAGCAGGGCGATGTTCTTCTCGATCGAAAGTCTTCCAACATATCCCAGCCTGATGATCGTGTCATCGGCTGCACGGGTCCGCCGCGACGGTGTGAAGAGCTGGGTGTCGACCCCGCGCTGCATCAGGTGGCACGGCCGGCCGGTGGCGCTCTCGAGCATCGCACACAGCTCGACATTCGGGGCGAACAGGACTTGGGCCAGGCGGTAGAACTGCGTTGCTACTTTCAAAGTCGAGACCTCGATCGCGCTCTCCACGGCGGCCGCTTGGATGTCGGGGAGCCGCTGTGTCAGGCGAGCGGTCCGCCGGGCTAGATACTCATGCACATTGGTATGCCAGGAGGCGACCAGCGGCACCCCCATCTTCCATGCGAAGTATGCGCCGAACATTCCCAGTTCGCTTGGTCCGGTGATGTGCAGGATCTCGGGCCGGAAGCGGTGCAGTTCGCGCTCGATGACTGTCGCGTGACGCCAGAAAAGCGTATCGAATTCGAGGTCCTTTTCCACGGGGAGAGAGACCCGGCTGCGTCCCAGCTCCAGCGTTCGGAGCTCACCACTCACTTCAAACGCGGTCGTTCTTGCGCCTGCCCTCACACACAGGAACGGCAGCCCATGCCGTTCCGCATACGCCACGAAGTTGCGGCTGGTATGTGCGACACCATTCACCTCGTGAAACGAGTCCGGAAGGTAGGCCACACGCGGGAGACGCACCGGTCCAGAATACCCTCCGGCCGCAGGTCGTGCCCTAGAGCAAATTATCTGTTGCTGTGGAGTGGGGTAGGCTGTGCAGAGCCGTTTTCCTGGAGAAAACGGCGTTGATACCCAAGCTTCCCTGTACACCCACAGGTACTTTGCCCTAGTCGATGAGCACCGCACTCATCGCCGCCCGCATCTCGCTGCTCTCATCCCACGCCATCCGCAGGCCCCCTGACACGGGAGCTGCTCCCATCAGCCGGACTGCGCGCAGCAGCATCTCGAGGTAGTGAGGGCAATGCCCATACTTCCACAGTGTCGAGAGTGGGCGAATGACACCGTTCGCATCCGGGTGATAGACCCGCTCATCCCAGCGACGGGATCCCTCGGGAAAGTCCGGGTAGTTGCGGATCGCGTCCAGCGTTGATTGCAGGATGCGGTGCTTCCACGGCTGTGCGTACTGTGGCATGAAGAGGATGTGACTTCGCCGTTCGCGGCGGACTTCGTGGACAAACTCGGTGAAGGTGGTCGCATCGGTCAGGTTGATGTTCGCGTTTGGCTCGATGCCATGCCGGTCGCCGCCGCTGATGACGAGTTGATTCCATTTTCCGGCCAACGCGGAGACCGCTTGATTCTCTTTCCAGTTGCGCAGTCCGTTCAGTTCGAGCGCATGGAGAAACTGGCCATTAGTCGCGAGAAAATCATTCACGCGGATGTTGTGCAGTTCAGCACCGATGCGATACAGGTCCCAGACTGGATGGTTGAAGACCAAAAGCACGCTTGGAATTGCGTGCAGCTCTGCAAGAAGATCCGTGATCAGCCGGGCCGGACGCGTCGCTACCGGCATCGCCGTAAAGGCCTCCAGCCGCCTCATCCATTCCACGCCTGTCGCGCTCGGTAGATTGTGCACACCAAGATGAAAGGTCGTTTCGGCGAAGGGGACCGTCCATTCGACTGAGACCGGAATATGTCGCGCCGAGGTCACGGAGCGCAGCAGCATGGGCGCCCTGATATCGTCATGGTCGGTAATGGAGACAAGCGCTGGAAGCTGGACCTGCTGCTCGATCTGATTGCGTTCGAGATCGAAGGCCAGGCGTGGTGTAAGTGGCGGTGTCCAGTAGCTGGCCGCGTAGTTCGGCTGGATGCCTGTCGTCCGGACAGAGCGCTTTTCCATCCACTGCATGATGCGCTCGAGGATCGTCCAGTCGGTCGAGAGCTCCGCGATAAAGTCCAGGGTCTCTCGCGATTGATTGGTGTGGCTGTGGAGAGAGACGCCGGCGGCAAAGCCTTTCGCCGCATCCCCTTCCCGCCAAAGGTACGATACGCTCGAATCGCTCATCCGCCACCCGTCCCCGAAGATTTGGTGACTTTAGTGTGGCCTTCAAAGATGAAGAGGCGGTGACTGCACCAAGAATGGAGCTTCAATATAGCGCCAGCGGAGTACCTTTCCGTGTTCGCCGTGAACTGAGAGGTGCTTGGCGGTTTCTTAGAACCTGTTTAAAAAAGCTCGACGGACGTCCTGCGCGGGCAGCGGTCACTTCGTGACGCGTATACCGGTCTTGGCGGAACAAACTTCCTGGGGCCTCCCGCTGGTCGGCACAAACATTTGTTTGCGACCAGCGGGAGCACCGCGCGCAGTGAGCTCGTTCGGCAGGACTGTCCTGAGAATTTTAGCCACGCGTTTTTGCGATGTCGGGGCCTAGAATTTCCTGGGCCGCCGGGGCAGGTTCGGCAGGAATTCCGTCGTTCGAGATATCCGTAAGCGCGCTACGGTGCTCGAAGCTGGACTCGGGGGACAGGGCATTCTGGAGAATGCTGAAGGCCTCCGCCGGCGTGTCTACAAACTGAAAGAAGCTGCGATCCGCGGGGGAGATCGCTCCGTTTTCGACGAGTGCGTCCAGGTTCAAGACACTCTTCCAGTATTCTGTCCCATAGATCACGATCGGAATGGTCTTTGCGAGTTTTTGAGTCTGGGCCAGGGTCACGATCTCGAACAGCTCATCGAGGGTTCCGAAGCCGCCGGGAAAAACCACGAGCGCTTTCGCGAGATAGGCAAACCAGTACTTCCGCATGAAGAAGTAGTGGAACTCGAAGTTCAGTTCGGGCGTGATGTAGGGGTTCGGCTGCTGTTCGTGCGGCAGCTTGATATTGAGGCCGATAGATTTGCCGCCCGCCTCATGCGCTCCACGGTTGGCTGCCTCCATGATCCCCGGGCCGCCGCCGGAGGTGACGACAAAGCGATGGTGTCTGCCGGGCAGTGTCATCGCCCACGTGGTCAGCATTCTGGCCAAGGTACGCGCGTCCTCATAATAGGCAGACATGGCAGGCGGCGCCGCAGGACGTGGCGGAACGTTTCGTTGAGGTGAAGCAGGAGAAGCCTGCCCGCCTGGTCCGAAGCGGGCGGACCCGAAGAAGACGACGGTGTCCTGGATCCGTTGATGCTGAAAGCGCGCCATCGGTTCGGTATACTCCGCGAGGATGCGCAGCAGGCGACCATCGGGAGAGTTGATGAAATCAGGATTCTCATAGGCCAGCAGAGCTCGTTCGAGAGGATCGGGTGGGGTCATGCTTCTCTTTCCTTGACGGCTGCGAGAATCAGGCGCGATGGTCGCGGTAGTGCACGGCTTCCGAGATGCCGATCCAGATATCGAGCAAGCCCAGGCCGGAGATGATGCCCCGCACCGCGCCGAGGTGAAGCACGGAAGCCAGCCGGGGACGCGCAAGGATGAACATGTTCTGGTCCCAGACCCGCGTCCACCAGGGCAGCACCGTCACCAGAACTCCCAGATAGACGCAGAAGAGCACAAGGATCAGCAGGGACACACGTTGCAGCCAGAGGGGTGCCGTCTTTACCGATGGCTGGAGCTTGCCGTGCACCGGATCGAGTTCGGGCGGGTCAGGAAAAAGTTGTGGCTGTACGGGCATCAGCCTCCTACTGTCTGACAGTAGCAGAGGGCGCCAGGGTTAGTCTTCCCGCGAGATGAAATGAGAAAATGGAAGATATGCTCCAACTCTCTGCCGCTGGAAAGCGTTTCGGCCCCAAGCTCCTCTTTGACGATGCGAACTGGCTCATCACACCGGATGAACGCACCGGCCTGGTTGGCGGGAACGGAACGGGCAAGTCCACGCTGCTGAAGGTGCTGGCCGGGGTGGAGTCGCTCGATTATGGCGCCATGACGCGTACCAAGGGGATGACGCTCGGCTACCTTCCGCAGGACGGGCTGGCGTTGCGCGGCAAGACGGTCTTCGAAGAATGCCTGTCGATCTTCGACGCACTGCGCGACATGGAGCAGGAGGCGGAGACACTGTCAGTGAAGCTGTCGGAGCATGCGCCGGAGAGCGCCGAGTATGCTGCCGCGGCGGCGCGCTACTCGCACATTACGGACCTGCTCCACGCAAACGATATCTACACACTCGACTACCAGGTGGGAACGGTGCTGGGCGGGCTTGGCTTCGAGAAGACCGACTGGGGCCGGCGCACGGAGGAGTTCTCGGGCGGCTGGCAGATGCGGATCGCGCTTGCTAAGCTGCTGCTGCAGAAGCCCTCGCTGTTGCTGTTGGATGAGCCGACGAATCATCTCGATCTTGAGACGCGCAACTGGCTCGAAGACTATCTGCGCAATTATCCGAATGCATTTGTGCTGATCTCGCACGATCGCTACTTTCTGGATGTGACGGTCAACAAGACGGTGGAGTTGTGGAACAAGCGCGCGCACTTCTACTTTGGCAACTACGAAAAATACCTCAAGCAAAAAGAAGAGCGACGGGCGCAGTTAATGTCGGCGTACAAGAATCAGCGGGACCAGATCGAGCACCTGGAATCGTTCATCAATCGCTTCCGTGCGCAGGCGACCAAGGCGAAGCAGGTTCAAAGCCGGATCAAGGAGCTTGAGAAGATCGAGCGGATCGAGATCCTGGAGGACGAGGCGACGATCCACTTTAAAATCCCGCAGCCGCCAGCGTCGGGACGCACGGTGATCGAGGTGTCGCACTTTACAAAAATTTACCCGACCAATGAAGGCGGCCAGAAGCACATTCTCGAGGATGTAAGTTTCTCGATCGACCGTGGCGATCGCATTGCGCTTGTCGGGGCGAATGGCGCGGGCAAATCGACGCTGATCCGGATGCTTGCAGGGCTCGAGCCGCCGACCAGCGGCGAGATCAAGCTCGGGCACAACGTGCTGGCCGACTACTTCGCGCAGGATCAATACAAGGTACTGGACGGGACGGCGAAGATGCTGGATGACATCAGCGGGATTGCGCCGAAGGTGCCGGTGGTCGAGCTGCGGAGCCTGCTTGGATGCTTCATGTTCTCGGGCGATGACGTCTACAAGCCGCTCGGCGTGCTCTCGGGTGGAGAGCGCAACCGGTATGCGATGGCGAAGATGCTGGTGTCGCCAGCGAACATGCTGCTGCTCGATGAGCCGACCAACCATCTCGATCTGCGGGCGAAGGATGTGCTGCTCGACGCGATCCGGAACTTCTCGGGGACGGTCCTGTTCGTGTCGCATGACCGCTACTTCATCGATGGGCTGGCGACGCGGGTCTTCGAGGTGGAGGACCGCCGGGTGCATGTCTATCCGGGTAATTATGAGGACTATCTGTGGCGCAAGCAGGGCGGGCCGGAGAAGGTCGCGGCATCGCTTACCCATGGTGCAGCGTCTGTAGCGGTGGCGGTCGCCTATGTTCCGGCTGTGGCTGTTGCGATTGAAAAGGCATCAATCAAGCGGCTGAATCCGATCAAGCTGCGGCAACTGGAAGAGCGGCTGGCGTTTGTGGAGGCCGAGATACCCCGGGCGGAGGCGTCGATTGCGGCTGCCGAGGAGAGTCTGGGAATCTTTGTATCGGCCGAGGACTCGCAGCGGGTGGCGGCGGAGCTGGACGTTCTACGCGGAACTCGGTCCAGGCTGCTGGCGGAGTGGGAGGAGCTTGCGCTGGCGCTCGAGGAGCAGCAGGCTACGGTCTGAATATAATTTTCTGAAAGGTCTCAAAATCTTCAAAACAAGTAACTTAGGTCTGGACCGATCTAATCATATGTGTCGGATGCGGTCAGCGGCTGCTTTCGCAGAGACGATTGAGGGGCTTTCTCTTCTCAGAGCCTACCCGGGCCTATGCCCGCGCGCGGTTCAGATTTATTTCTGAAAAGTCTCAAAATCTTCAAAACAAGGAACTTAGGTCTAGACAGATCAACATGGCGGATGCAGTCAGCGGATGCTCCCACAGGATAATTTTGATGAGCTGACTTCATTATACGGGAGCGGGTGGGGTGACTATGCCACGTGTTTTTGCAGGACTGGCGCGGGTTTTGTGTGAGTCGGGGGTTGACAAGGTTTTGGTGAGGTTGAGGGGGACGGCAACGGTCAGTGTAAAACGCGGATCTTCGGCTCGGCTGCGCCTGCGCTCAGGATGACAGTATGTGTAGGTGGATTTGAAGGAGGACAAGCAGGTGCAAATGCAGGTCCTTCGGCTGCGCTCAGGAGGACAGATTTTGGGGGTTGTGATGGAGGAGAACGGGCAACAGCAGGTGCAAATGCAGGTCCTTCGGCTGCGTCAGGATGACAGAATTGGGGGGATGAGGATGGAGGAGGACGGGCAACGGCCAGTGCAGACGCGGACCTTCGGCTTGGCTCAGGATGACAGAATTGGGGGGATGAGGATGGAGGAGGACGGGCAACGGCCAGCGCAGACGCGGACCTTCGGCTCGGCTCAGGATGACAGATTTTGGGGTTGTGATGGAGGAGAACGGGCAACAGCAGGTGCAAATGCAGGTCCTTCGGCTGCGCTCAGGATGACAGAATTGGGGGATGAGGATGGAGGAGAACGGGCAACAGCAGGTCCTTCGGCTGTGCTCAGGATGACGGAATCTTTGGGGTTGTGATGGAGAACAAGCAACGACATATGCGGTCCTTCGGCTTCGCTCAGGATGACAGTTTTGGGCGTTAGCGGCCTTCGCGGAGGCGGGCGGCGAGGCGTTCGGGGAGGCCGGCCATGAGGATGCGGCCTTGCGCGGTGGTGAGGTCGTAGGGGACGCGGTGGAAGACGATCTCGGCTCCTCGCCCTTCGGGGGCGGCGGAATCGTAGAGGGCGAAGGCGGCGCGCCAGTCGCAGTCGCGGGGCTGGCCGACGGAGCCGGGGTTGATGAGGTGGCGGAGGCCGGGGACGAGCGGCAGGGTCCACGCGTCGGCTTCGTTGTGGGTGCGGAACTCCGGGCGGAGTTCGTGCCAGTCGTGCCCTTGCTGGGCGAAGCCGCCCTGGACGTGGGTGTGGCCGAAGAAGGTGAGGGAAGTGGTCATCTGCTGGAGCGGTGCCCAGGCGTCACGCATGTTCTGGATGTAGTGGTCCTCGTGGAGCGGGGAGCCGTGGGCGCAGGTGATGCCGGGCTGGTCGGGCTGCTGGTCGGGGTGCAGGGGACCCTGGGCGACGTTGCGGAGCCAGGCTAGATTGTCCGGCGTGAGTTCGGTCTGAGTCCAGAGGGCGGCGGCGCGGGCGACCGGATTGAAACCGTTCGAGGAGGTGAGGCCGCAGCAGACGCGGTCGTGGTTGCCGCGGACGTTCAGACTGGAGAGGGGACGGAGGAGGTCAAGGACCTGATTGGGGCTCGCGCCGTAGCCGACCATGTCGCCGAGGTTCCAGAGCTCGTCGTAACGTCCGGCAGCCGACGCGAGGACGGCGTTCAGGGCTTCGAGGTTCGCGTGGATGTCGGAGAGGATGAGGGCGCGCATGAAGGGTTTCGTGCCTGAAGGCAAGAAACCTTTAGTTTAGACCGACTGGAGTGGGGAGGGAAGCGAGACGGAAATGCGGTATCAAGTTTCCGATAACCTGTTTTCCGTCAACTACACCGTGGTTGACAGCGCACCATAACGCCGCTGGCGGGGACGTCAGTAGGAGGTCAGGGCAACTGGTAGACTGCCCTGAATGCCAGAGCAATCGACAATGACGCCTCAGCGCGCGCGCAAGGCGTTAAGGATCATCTCGGGTACAGTTATCGCCATAGTGCTCTCCCTGCTTGGTTTGCTCATTTATGGGCTAGTGCACCCAGGAAGGCACCGGGTCTTACTCATGCTTCTCGGAATTTTTTTTGACCCGCACTTTTGGCTTTTTTGCTGAGCAAGACAGGCTTCAGGGGAATGTTAGAGCCGAGCGCGTCCATTGACCCCCTGTCTATAACATCAGCGATCCGCCGTACGCCCACGATCATAATCGTGTTCCCGTTAGTCACAGTGGCCGTCATCTGGGGCCTGCTTCTTGCAGTGGTGGGGGTGAAGAAGGATGGAGACACGAAGGTTTGGGTAAGAAACCATACAGCGCTGGCCATTTTATGGATGATGACACCGCAGGTTGCAACAGCTTATTTAGGCAATTACATACTTGACACACAAGGCGATCAAGCTTATATTAGAGGAATGGAAGCCCCTCACACACTCCAGCAAGCAATCATCTACTTCTCGGACGCCGACCGTGCTTTCCAATATGCGCTCAAT